>Ga0315277_10000018_pt1 | contig 250502 bp, 202 predicted proteins | sample YL17G05_15_MG_FD_203695 | JGI IMG/M metagenome (GOLD analysis project Ga0315277, IMG submission 203695) | Sediment microbial communities from Yellowstone Lake, YNP, Wyoming, USA - YL17G05_15 | ecosystem: Environmental > Aquatic > Freshwater > Lake > Sediment | place: USA: Wyoming | collected...
GGATGCTTCCTCCAGCCCGGAATCATGTCGATCTTATTTGCCGCCACGACGAATGGTGTCTTGTACCTCTTGAGGATGCTCAGCGACTCTATCGTTTGAGGCCTGAAGCCCTCGTTGATGTCGATCACAAGGACCGCCAGGTCCGCGAGGGCTCCGCCGCGCGCCCTGAGAGTCGTGAACGAGTGGTGCCCGGGAGTGTCGATGAACAGCAGCCCGGGGACCTTGAAGTGCTTCTTGCCCGCGATGTCCTTGCAGACATCCATTATGACCTGCAACGGCACCTCCGTTGCCCCGATGTGCTGGGTGATGCCGCCCGATTCCCTGGCGGCAACCTTGGTACCCCTGACCGAATCAAGGAGCGTCGTCTTCCCGTGGTCGACGTGACCAAGGACGCTCACTATGGGTTGGCGGGCCATGTCGGCTGGTCGAACCTTGGCTGCCTATTTCTATTTTCGCTAGATTGGCGGCTAGTCGTACAGCAGTCCTTCGTCCGCGCGAACGTAGTCGTGCAGCTCGTCCTTCCTGAAGAACAGGGCGATCTCCCGCTCTGCCGATACAGGAGAGTCGGAGCCGTGGATTACGTTCCTGCCAGTGAAGACGGCGTAGTCTCCGCGAATCGTGCCTAGATCCGCCTGCACGGGGTTAGTCACGCCCATCATCTTCCGGACGATTGGGACCACATCCTTCCCCTCTAAGATTATCGCCACGGAAGGTCCCGAGGTTATGTAGTTCATCAGGCCGTCGAAGAATGGCTTGCCGATGTGCTCGGAGTAGTACTGCTCCGCGAGTTCTCTGGTAATTCGCATGGTCTTGATTGCGACGATCTTCAGCCCCTTCCTCTCGAAACGGCCGATGATCTCTCCTACCAGCCCGCGCTTCACGCCATCTGGCTTCACAAGGGCGAATGTCCTCTCGCCCGCCATGCTCACCTGCCTCCCTTCTCCTTTTTCGCTTTCTCATCGAGCCAGTCCTTTAGGATCTTCTTGGCCTGAGCGGTATCGAGGAACGCGACATACTCTGCAGTGGCGACCTCTGTGAGCTTCTTGCCCGGGTGCCTCTTCTTATACCACAAACCGAGAGCATGCCTCAGCGGTTCAGCCGCGGTGAACTCCGTGAAGTTCCTCTCAATCCCGCTCGCCGAGAGGTCTGGACCGAACCTGTGATCGATTAGATCGTTGATGGCGTGCGGTATGTCCTTGCCTTTGGGCGCATGGAGGGTGAAATCCAGGGAGACCTCGCCTTCAGCCGGTTCCCCCGCCTCAGCTGGCGGGACGACTGCTGCCTCCTCTGCCTTCTCAACGGTCCCGATAGCGCCGTGCTTGGCCTTGGCGTAGACGTCCGTCCACCTCACCCATCTCGCCGCCCTGCCCATGTTGAGCATGTTCTTCTGGCACTTGTGCTTGCAGAAGAAGAACACCGTGCCGTCCTTCCGCACGAACATCTTGCCGGTCCCCGGCTCGATGTCCCCGCCGCAGAAGGAGCAGACTCTCTTCTGAACCATTATCGATCACCGCACCGAGAGCTTTCTCGCTTCCCTCGCGGTCTCCCTCAGCATGAGGACGTCGCCGACCTGGATGGAGCCCTTCACGTTGCGTGTGATGATGCGCCCCTTGTCCCTGCCGTCCAGAACTCGGACCTTGACCTGCGTCGCCTCGCCGGTCATGCCTGTCCGTCCGACGACCTCGACTACCTCCGCCGGGATATTCTCTTCCTCTGGCATTGCCCTCACTTCTTGAGCGCGCGGATCTTGCTGGCGAGGTCATCGAGGGCCGGCTTCCCCTTGCCGGGGTCCACGAGCGCGACCGAGGCGGTCGCCTTGCCCAGGCCCGAAGCGACTCCGAGCTCCTGCTTGCTGGGGACGTATGCATAGGGGATCCCCTTCTCCTCGCAGAGCATGGGCATGTGCGCCAGTATCTCCTCCGGCTGCACATCCTCGGCCATTATCACCATGGCCACCTCCCCCCTCTCGACAAGCTTTGTGACCTCGTTCGTCCCCTTCCGGATCTTCCCGCTGTCCCTCGCTAGCTCGACGACCTCGTAAGTCTTATCCACGAGCTCCTTGGGCATCTCGAATCTCACGTACATCGGCTTTGCCATGCTAAACCTCCTTCAGTTCTTGCGAACTTCATGATTCACAGGTTGCTCTGAAGAGTGCCGCGACAAGCCGGCCCTCCATATTTAAGGATTCCCTTTGCCGATCGTTCAACTCTCCGCCCGCGCGAACGACGAACCCATGGCCGACCCGATGTACGACCAGTCCGAGGCGCACCACTACGTACCTGTCGAAGTGTACAACGTCGACCCGACGATACACAGCACAGCAGCGTACACCGAGGTCAACCTCTGCATCCGCTTGTCCGGCAACAAGGGCAACGACGCCACGTTGACGGTCATGGGCACGGACGGCAGCTACTACATGGTGACGACGACCAGGGTACCTGGCCAGCCGAACATCGGATGCCTACCGACGATAAAGGTGGACATGACGCCGAACACCAAGTACCAGCTCGACATCGCGTACGACCCGACCGGTGACCGCGGTGCCAACCCCGAGTGGATCTTCGAGGGGACGTTCCCCGACGGGAAGATCAAGGAGCTCAGGCACACCTTCAACAGCAACGACGGCCCGATGGTGTGGACAATCGGCAACAAGGAGTTCAAGGCCTTGGCGATCGGCAGCCCGCTGACCTTCGAGGCATTGGCGTCAGACCCCGGCAGCGACGACCTCGCATTCGCCTGGATCTGGAGCGACATAACGCCGTATGACATCCACATCTACGCGCACCCGGGCGTCTTCTACACCTATGCGGCAAGCGACATGTTCGACCTGTTGCCGTACGAGGAGGCGAAGTTCATCTTCGCCGACAACAGTATCAGGACACCCGAGTACGACCCGATCAGAGCCCACGACAGCGTGAACCACCAATTCGCGGAAGGCCAAATGCCCTACTTCCTGTATGTTACATTGATAGTGATGGACGATGACGTGACAAAACCGTACCGGTCCACCTTCATGTACTCAGGAATGGACATGGAAGTCATCCCGATAGACCTGTAGACACCGAAAACGGATGAAGGAGAAGGCAAACAAGCCGTCTCCACCCTTACCTTTTATTCTTTCTTGGGCCTGCGGGAGCGCCGTCCGCTGACATGTATTGGCAAAATCCTTATAGTCCGCGGTGACAATATAATATGCTTATCTCGGGCAGAGTAAAATGAGCGTTACTATAGACAAGCTGAGCAAGGCACTGCAGAAGCGCCTCAAGATCGGGCAAGACGAATCAAGTCAGATCTCACAACGGGTCATGAACTACTTCGGGTTCGAGAACTTCATAGTCGACAATGCGCTGGACCAGCCGGACAGGCAGCTGTTCTACAGACTCCACGACGCGGCACTGCTCAGGACATCCTGGGAGACTATCCTCCTCCTTTCGGGGAAGCACTGGCGGATATTCTACTGGGAGCTCAACGAGAGCGACCTGGAACGCGTGCTCACAGAGGTCGAGGAATTTGGCCATGAACCCCTCTACAATTCCCTTCCGGACGAGTACTGGGGCAGACCTGAGGAGACGCATACGCACACCTAGGCCAGACTGCGTCTGGACCGGTTGAAAGGACCGTGCGATGCCGCCGGTTCGTCAATCCATGGACTGGCTCGGGCATCGACCAAAGCGTCATGGCCTCGGAGAAGGCGGCGGTCGTCTTCAGGGCGGCCTGCGACTCGCACGATTTTACAGTGGATAAGATGAGCATGTACCAGACGCTCAGCGGGGCTCAGGTCAGGCGCACCAATTGGCGGGGAAGCTGGATCATGGCGCTGGACCGCATGATTCCGCGTGGTGCGGAATTCCCGTCCTGGTTCGAATTCTTCGTCAAGAGGTTCTCGACCATTGCCTGATCAATACCGCAGTCAGATCGGCTCTATTTGAAAACAGGGCTTGATTCCTTCAACGCGATCTGTTGCCGCTCCCAGCTGAATTTGGACTCGAAGGCAAGCCTGGCCATCCGGGACGCCTGCGCCCTATGATCCGGATGCTCGAGGAACGTCTTGATTGCCGAGGCTATCGAGCGAGGGTCCTCCGAGTTGGCGGTAACTCCGCAACCGCACTCCTCGACTATCTTCCTCATGGCGGGCAAGTCGCTCACGACCACTGGCACGCCCATCGCCATGTAATCAAACAGCTTGATCGGGGCAACTTGAACGACGTTCAGCGTCCCGCCGATGAAGAGGGCGAGGCCGACGTCGAGCGCTCCGACGTGTTCCATATAGGGGACCGCGTCCAAGAGCCCGGTGAACCGCACACGCTCTGTCAGGCCCTTGGACGCTGCTGACTTCTCCGCTGCCTTGACTTTCTCCTCCAGCCCGCCGACGACGAGCAGCTTCACCGCAGGCGGGAGCTCCTTCATCGCCGCCAGGATGTTGTTGAATGCCTCCGCGCGCCCGAGCGAACCAGCCAGACCGACAACCAGATCACTTCCAATGAAGCCATAGCGTGCCCGAAGTTTCGTTCGCTTGTCCGGCGTGATATCCGGCAGGTCGGCCAAGCTCTTGGACGCATACTGCACAGTCACCTTCAGACCCCATTCGCGATATTTCTTCCCGATTCCTTCGCTGGGGACAAGGACACTCTCGACTCTCCTGCAGTACATCCTCTCGAGGAACGAGAAGACCTTCGCTTCCAGGCTGCTCCTCTCCGAAACCATGGCGGGCCAGTCCTCGTGCGCGTGGTACACCAGCGGCACTCCCAGCCGCCTCTTTGCGAGCACCCCCGCTCTAAGGACTTCGAGGTCGTGGACAACCAGAGCATCCGGCCTAGCGTCGATGGCTTCTCTGGCGAGCAGCTTGTTTGATTTCAGGAACGCGGGGAACCTCAGCAGTATCGACTTTGGCGGGACAAGGAAGACACGCCTCGTCTCGACCCCTTCGCCTACCTCGAGCGGCGGGAGTGCGGAGTTTTCATCCTTGATCCACGAGACGACGGTCACATCCTTTCCCTGCGATCTCAGAAGTTCGACTTCCCGGGCCGCCCTGAGGATGGGCCATGGACGGTAGAGGTCGGCTCGCAGGATCATGCAGACTCTCATCGAATCACCGTATCTCAGACAACGCGTGCCGCCTCGTTTGTCTTGGCCCCCTTCCTCGCCTTGATAAGGACCTGCCATGACCAGTCGTTCGAAATGCGGTCAAGCAACCTGTCCGCCATCACCGCCGCCGCCCATCGGACCGGGCGGCCATCCAAGTATGGGTCGCCGAAGAGTAAGCTACCTCTCCTCACGTCCGTCACTTGGAGTCCTGCTGCGCGGCACTTCTCGCACCATTCCTTCGCGCTCAGCTCAGAGATGTGGGGGAGGTTCACCCCCGCGGCCATTCTCCTGTTCTTGTCGATCTCGTGCTGCATCTCCCGCCATTCGTCCGTCTTCGCCCTGAGGTTTCCCGGAAGGAACTTGCGGAGCTTGTGCAGCTTGTTGCCCGGGTTCGGAGTCGTCAGAGCCAGCACGCCACCCGGCCTCAGTACCCGGGAGATCTCGCGCAAGGCGGCATCGGGATCTGGCAGATGCTCCACCACCTCCGAACAGATTATGGCATCGAACGCATCATCGCGGAAAGGTATCTTCTCCACTACTGACAGAAGAAAAACGAAGGACTCAGGCGTCTGGGTCGAATTCGCCCTTTCGACAGCCACGCGCACGTCGTCGCGGGACACGTCCAGCCCATACAGCTTCAGACCCGGCAATCGATACCTCTCAGAAAGGCGTAACAGGTCGTATCCCCTGTTGCAGCCGACGTCGAGCACTCGTCCGCCGCCGGAGATCGCTTCGCCCACGAAATCCTGGACGATGCTCTTCATCTTGTGATAGGTGTACGCGGTCGAGAAGGCTGTCAGCCTCACGCCTTCGACTCCCTGCAGTCGCTCCAAGTGCTGTCTCCCAGTTTCACCGATGGTAGGTTCGAGGGGCTATAAGAAAGTGAAGTCCTCTAGAGGGAGGCGTAGGCAGCAACGAGCCTCTTCTCCATGGCCGGCCAGTTGAACCTCTCCGCGAACGCCATCCTCCCCCTGGCCCCCATCTCCCGCCGCATCGCGGGGCTGGCGGCCAGCTGGCGCAGCGCATCCGCGAGTCCCCGAACGTCCCCGTATTCCACCACGAAGCCGCACCCCACGCCCTCCACAGTCTCAGCCGGCCTTATCTCGCTGTTCGTCACGACAGGCTTGGAGAGCATCATCGCCTCGAAGAGCTTGTTGGGCGACGCGAGGCGGTTGTTCGGAATGGCGGGGTCGTAGAGAGCGGCGATCAACTGGCACCTCGCGGTCCATTTCAGCACATCCGCGTACGGTATGCTGCCGAGGAACCTAACATGGGGGCTCTTCTGGAAGAGAGGAACGAGCGATGCTTCATCCGCGCCGTGTCCCGCCACGACGAGCTTCACCTCCGCCATCGCGGTCGCCTCGACCAGCTGCCTCAGCCCCCTCTCTTCGGAGAGCATCCCGCCATAGAACACGGTGAAGTCCGGCTCTTCGGCCTCCTGGACTGGGACTTCTTCGGGGACGTTCATTATTTCCACAATTCGTCCCTTGAACCCAGCACCGAGTTGGACAACGCGTGCCTTGTCCGCAAGGATTACGAGGTCGGCAAGATTCGCCGCATAACGCTCAAGCCTCGCCAGCGCGCCACGCGTGGCGGGTCCGAGCGGCTGCGCAATCATGTAGGCATAGAAGTCGAATATGTCGTAGACGAAGCGTTTCTCTCTGAGCTTGGCGTAGAAGGCGGCTGGCAGGGCCGTGTCGAAATCGCAGGAGTGCACGACATCTGGCCGCAGACACAGGAGCGTTCTGAGCTCCCAGCACCACCATCGAGCCATCCGCGGGACGAGACCGATCTGACCCTCCGGAGCGGGGGTGCGACATCGATGGATCACGTAGTCCTCGCGCTTCTCCTCCGCCTCGTACTCGAGCTTCCTGTCCCAGAGGAGAACGTGGATCTCGTGCCCCGCCCTCGCGAGCGCCCTAGCTTCCCTATCCACGCGCGGCTCGATTCCCGCGGGGCTCTTCGATCGGACCATGGCTACTCGCATTTCGACCACGCGCTCAGGATGTCGATGGGGTGCGAAGAAATGCGGAGTGCATAAACCTATTTGCGCTCGAAGGAGAGAATCCAGTCCACCGCCGCGGCCAGGTCGGGGGAGACATGGTCGGCCAGCCGTTCTGCGTCGGCCAGCTCTTCTGCCGGCGTGTGCGAGCGCACCAGAATCGCCCTGGTCCCCGAGCTCTTCCCCAGCTGCACGTCCATGAGCCTGTCCCCGACCGTGTACGAGCCCCCCAAGTCCAGGCCCATCTCTCTCACGGCTTTGGCTACCATCGTAGGTTTGGGCTTCCTGCACTCGCACCCCTCGTCCGGCCTGTGCGGACAATGGTAGATGCCGTCCACTGTGGCCCCGAACGATGCCAGGTCCCTCTTCATCTTCTCATGGATCGACTTGAGGGTGTCCTCGGTCAGCCAGCCGCGGCCGATGCCTGACTGGTTAGTGATTATGACGACTGCGAAGCCGGCCTTGTTCAGCCTACTGACGGCCTCCCCAGCCCCCGGCAGGAGGTGGAGGTCCTCGGGTCTCCTGCAATACGGGACATCCTTGCAGAGCGTGTCGTCGCGGTCGAGGAAGACCGCCCGTCTACTTCCCGCCAAACAGCTTTTCCTCCACGAGCTCGCAGATTATGTGGCCGAGGGTGATGTGGACTTCCTGGATGCGCGGTGTGTCCTTCGACGGGACCGCCAGGGTCAGGTCGGCAAGGGACTTGAGCTTCCCGCCTTCCCCGCACAGGGCGATGGAGAACGCGTTCAGCTCGTTCGCCGCCTTGATTGCCCTGACCACGTTCTCCGAGGTCCCGCTGGTCGAGATGCCGATGACGACATCGCCCTCTCGCGCATGCGCCCTGACGAGCCGCGAGAACACATCGTCGAAATCGTAGTCGTTGCCGATTGCGGTGAGCGAGGATGTGTTGGTCGTGAGAGCGATGGCGGGGAGAGGCCTTCGGTCCTTCTTGAACCTGCCCTCGAGCTCGGCTGCTATGTGCTGGGCATCGGCAGCGCTGCCTCCATTGCCGAACAGGAGCACCTTGTGGCCCGCGCGGAACGCGCTGCTGATCGCGTCCGCGACCCTTACGATCATTTCGGCATCTATAGCCATCTTCTCCTTGAGCCGCGCGCTTTCCTTCAGTCGCGTCTTGACCACATCTGTTTCCTTCATCGCTCTTTCGCCTCCACCCCTATCCATGTCCTCATTCCCCGAGGGTCGAATGCGAAGGAGGACACGACGGCTCCGGCCTCCTCCAGCTCCCTGGCGACCAAGTGCCTCTTCTCGAACTCGCACAGGAAAACCATGTGACCCCCGCCGCCCGCCCCGGTAATCTTCCCGCCAAGGGCTCCCGTCCTCATCGCCGCGTCATAGATCGCGTCGATCCGCTCGTCCGACACACCGCCGGCGAACTTCTTCTTCTCCATCCAACCTCCGTGCATGAGCTTGCCCACGTCGTCGAGCCTGCCCATCAGCAGGGCGTTCTTCATCTCGATAGCCAGAGCCTTCGTAGCATCGAGCGCCTCGACGACCTCGCTCTTGCGGTCCACGAAGCCCTTCACCTGCTCCTGGATGATGTTGCTGGACATCCTGGTCCTGCCTGTGTAGCACATCAAGAGGCGGTACTGGAGTTCGTCGACGATGTCCTCCTTGATCCGCAGCGGGTTGACGACGGTCTTGTTCTTGGCGAACTCGATGAAGTTGAAGCCACCGAACGCTGCGGCATACTGGTCCTGCCTGCCGCCCTTGATGCCGAGCTTCTCCCTCTCGATCGTGAACGCCGTCTCGGCGATGTCGTAATCCGACATGGGCATGTTGAGCCAATGCTTCATCGCGCCAACCATGGACACCACGATTGCCGAGGACGCGCCGAGGCCGGAGCCTGGCGGGGCGTCGCAGTGTATGAAGAGATCGAAACCCGTGGGCGCCTTGAAGCTCCCGATGGCCGCCTTTATCAGGTCGAGCTTTCCGTCGAAAACGAACTCCTGGTCCTTCCTGAACTCGGCCGTGGTGTCGTAGTCCAGGGAGGTGACGCCTATCTTGTCGTCCTGGCGGGGGCGCAGGGTGCAGTAGGCGTACTTGTTTATGGTAGCGCTGATGACGCACCCGCCGCGCTCCTCCGGGTAGGGTGAGACATCCGTGCCTCCGCCCGCAAAACTGACGCGTAGAGGGGCCTTGCTTCTGATGAGCATGTGTGGACTCGGGACTCTCGAAGAGTCCGGCGGCTTTTATATCTTATGTCTGAAAGGCCTCTCCGCCAGCACGGAGGCGTAGATGACCTCGATCCTCTCCGCGACGGATGACCACCTGTAGCGTTCGCTGGCGGTTGTCCTCCCAGTTTCCCCCAGCTTCGTCGCGTATGCAGGATCATCGAGAATCTCGGAGATCGATGCCGCGAGCTCGTCAATGTCCCCCCAGTCGTACAATAGGCCGTTCACGCCATTCTCGACCATGTCGGGAACGCCTCCAACCCTCGATGCCACTATCGGTTTGCCCTGCGCCCACGCTTCCAGGATTACCAGGCCCTGTGCCTCGTAGAGGCTGGGCAGGGCAAGCAGAGCGCAACCTGCCAGGAGGCCCTTCTTCTCGTCCTGCGACACCTGTCCGATGAACTTGACAGAATCACGAATCCCCAGCTTCTCGGCAACCTGACGCAATTCGTTCATGGCGCCTGCGTCCGGACCCACCACCGCCACCTGTAGGTTCCGCCTGTTGGTCTTCGCAACCGCACTCAGAAGATGATCGATGCACTTCTCCCAGTGCACCCGCCCCAGGAACATGACGTAGTTGGTGAGCCCGTGGCGCTGGGCGAACGCCTTTGCCCCTGGGATGAACGCATCGTCGGCGATCCCGTCCGGCACGACCTCGATCTTCCTGGGGATGACATTCCTCTCGATCAACCACTGCTTGTCAGCCTGCGATGAAGTGAAGACCCTGTCCGCCTTCCTTAAGGTCCCGAGCCCACGCAGGTCGTAAAACCTCCTCATCATGCGCGCGCGGAGGTTGGGCGGCGTCATCCTCACCCCGTGGTGCGTGGTGAAGACCGTCCCCATCCTCCCATGATAATGACGGACTGCGAAGTCGTTCGGAAGGAAGGCATAGCCGTGGCAGTGCAGGATGTCCCCCGCGCCTATCCTTGGCCTGAACGTGGTGGCATAGTATCCCAGCCTCATTCCTGGCGTGTACCTTTGAATCATGATGCCGTCTATTGTGTCCTGCTGCGGGAGCGAGGCGCCGGAGAGATTAATCCTCGACGTGTGTACCGTGACTTCGTGCCCCTCGACAACCATGTGTCTTCCGAGGCGGAGCACGTGGTCCTCGACCCCGCCGATCTCGGGATAGAAATGGGGCGAGACGTAATGTATCTTCACGCTGAGCCTCTCCGGGCGAGGAACCTGCTCACCAGGGTGGCAATCTTTTCGCCCGTGGTCCCGTTCCCGTAGGGGTTCCTCCACTTCGTCGATATCTTGAGCTGCCTGCGCGCCGCGACCTCGATTCTCTTCGCGTCCGTCCCCGCCAAGACGTTGCAGCCGATGCTTAGCGTCTCCGGCCTCTCGGTATTCTCGCGCAGCGTGACGCAGGGGACGTGCAATATGCATGCCTCCTCCTGGAGGCCGCCGGAATCGGTCAGAATCAGAGCGGCGTTCTTTTCGAGAATGAGCATGTCGAAATAGCCGACGGGATCGACGACCTCCAGTCCTCGCGCGTCGAGAAGATGCTGGAGACCGAACTCCTCGACGCGTTTCCTCGTCCTCGGATGTATCGGGAAGAGGACCGTCTTGCCGTGCTGTTGCGCGATCTTGGAGAGCGAGAGGAGGACCGACCTCAGCTTTCCTGGATTGTCAGCGTTTTCGGCGCGATGGAATGTGACGAGGAAATAGGAGCGCGGCCGGACCCCGAATTCCTTGAGTGGACGCGCCATCTCCTCGGCTGTCTTGATGTTCTGGATGAGCGCGTCGACGACGGAGTTGCCCACGACGTGCACCCCCTCGGTGATATTCTCACGCTCGAGGTTGCGCTTCGCCGTGGCGGTCGGGGAGAAGAGCAATGTAGACATCTGGTCGGTCAGGATCCTGTTGACCTCTTCGGGCATCGTCTTGTCATAGGAGCGGATGCCAGCCTCCACGTGCCCGACGGGCTTGCCCAGCTTGTTCGCGAGTATCGCCCCCGCAACTGTCGTGTTGGTGTCGCCCTGCACAATTACGAGGTCGATGTCGCGCACGATCTCGCCGACATGTTCCATCGTCGAGGCTACCTGTCGGTGGGGAGGCAGGTCCTTGATCTCGAATTTGTAGTCAGGGTCCCTGAGCCCCAGCTCCTTGAAGAATATCCCGTCCATCATCAGGTCATAGTGCTGACCTGAGTGCACGAGGATGTGCTTGTGGTCGAGCCTGTCGATTGCCTTGACCACGGGGGCCATCTTGATTATCTCGGGTCTGGTCCCTATGATGGTTGCGATTCTGGCCATTCCGTTCCGGCGATGTATGATTGCGGGCGATAATAAACATAGTGCCGGGGCTGGTCCGACCCCGTTTGTTTTCCCCTGAGAACATCGTTGCCGAAAAGACCATATGAGCAGAGCAACTTCGCACCGTCGTGCTCATCAGCATCGTTACCACCGTGCGCAATGAGGAACGCAACATCTCTGATTTCCTCGACAGCATGGTGGTGCAGGAGCAGCCGATCGAGGTCATCATAGTCGACGCGCACAGCCACGACAGGACGGTGCAGATCGCCCAGGACTATGCTTCGCGCTTCCCGTTCGTCCGAGTCGTCGTCCATGGCGGGACCAGGGCAGCGGGGCGGGACTATGGAGTCCAGATCGCGAAAGGCGATATTGTCGCGTTCATAGACGGAGACGCGATAGTCAACCCGTTCTGGGCATCAAGAATCAGGAAGGCGATGTCGATGGCGAACGTCGTGGCTGGAAGGACCATACAGATTGGCCATGAGCCGTTCGAGGACCTCGAGCGCGTCGAACTGATCTACAGAGGGTACGACATCACCTACCCTTCGACGAACCTCACCTACAGGAAGGAGGCTTTCCTCGCGGCTGGCGGCTTCGACGAGTGGTTCATCACCGCCGAGGACATCGACCTCAACCTCCGTGCGGTCCGCGCGGGGAACACCATACACTACGAGAAGGACGCGATTGTCTATCACAGGACGAGGGGCACGATCTACGACTTCTTCCGGCAGGCGTTCTGGAACGGGGCGGGACGCAAGCAGCTCACAATGAAGCACGGCGCACTCTGGCGCAGCTACCGCCCGTTCGAGATGTTCAAGCGACAGGTGACCCTCTGGTCCCTGCTCAGGCTATCGGTCGCCCTGACCGGGTACCTCGCGTACAAGATGTTCGGGAAGCGTCTGCCAGCAACGTGGTCTCCCATCAAATCCTTATAGAACCGGGGGGATGGACGGGCGATGCCCGAGGTCGAGGTGTCGATTGTCATCCCCTCCAGAAACGAGGCGGGCTCGATCGGCTCGGTCATCGATGAAGTCCACGAGGCCCTGAGGGGACACGACCACGAGATAATCGTCGTCGACACCGAGTCAACGGACGGTACCGTTGACATCGCGAGATCCAAGGGGGCCAGGGTCGTCCCGGAGCCCAGGCGGGGATACGGGCGGGCATACAAGACAGGATTCGCCGAAGCCAAGGGCAAGTATATTGCGACCCTCGACGCCGACCTCACCTATCCCGCCGACAGGATACCCGAGTTCATCGGACTGCTCGATGGTGGGGCCGATTTCATCTGCGGCGACAGGTTGAGCAACCTCAAGCCGGGGGCCATGACCGGGATGCACCGCATCGGGAACGCGATGCTCAACATCTCATTCAGGTTCCTGACGGGATACAAAATCAAGGACAGCCAATCAGGCATGTGGGTGTTCCGCCGCTCAATCCTCGAGCGCCTAACCCTGCTCAACGACGGCATGCCATTCTCAGAGGAGCTGAAGATGGAGGCCATCATGGCGGGGTTGACGTTCGTCGAGGTTTCGATAGACTACCGCCCGCGAGTGGGCGAGAAGAAGCTCAGATCCTTCTCGGACGCCTGGAAGAACCTGAGGTACATGTTCATGAAGAGGTTCCGCTGGGTCAGAACTGGCTGAGGTTCTCCTCGGCGAACCTCTTCCATTCCTGTGTCAGCCGCGAGATATTGACTCGACCGTCGTCGAGCCGCGCTATCGCCTTCTGGAAACCCTGCGAGTGGCTCTGGCACAGCGTCTGCCATGCCTCCCAGTGCTCCATACTCTTCCACTGCCACCCGGCATCGAGGTCGATGTAGTTCTCCTTATTCTTGTCCCGCCAAGAGATTCTGATCTCCCCGAACTCCACCGCCACCTCGTAGAGAACCCTGGCGAGGAGGACCTCCTCCCCCGGCGGCATCGATACGTCGAATCCTTTCCTCAGCCGCCTCGGGTGCTGGACCCTCGCGACGTTGATGCCCTCCGCCGCCGCAAGCGACGCGATCGTCTTGTCCATAGTCAGGAAGAAGGTGCCCTTGTGGAAGTCCACCCCCTTGAGAAACGCCTTGAACTGATCTCGGATGAGGCTGTCCGCATTTAGTATCGTGAGGCCGTCCGCGGTGAGCCTCATCTGTTCGGGGTTGGTCTGTCCCGCCACGAGGACGCTCAGGCCGGAGAACCCCTCGGAGCTCTTGAGCACCATGATCTCCTGCAGCGCCCTGTAGCCCCTCCTGCCGACGTGGGTGAGGTAGCCGCCCTTCTTTTGGTTAGCGGAATTCTCCAGCTCTTTCATCACGACCCCGGGGATTACCAGCAGGATCCAGTTGATCGCCTCCTTGTAAGACCCCGTGCACGGAGCGCACAATGCATCGAGGAGGTGCTCGCTGAGGATGCTGCTGTAGAGGATGTTCGTGTCGACGCCTATGATCACGTCCTCGTACTGAGCCAGCCTACTCGCGAGGGTCTCGAGGCCGAACGGCTTGACCATGCCGGAGCAGAGCAGCGCGCTATTGAGCCAGTCGAGGTACTCGTCGTCGTCAGCGAGGACCTTGCATGTGAACCTGTGAGCGCTCCCAGTGATCTCCAGGAGCGGTTTGTTCTCACGCCTGTGATCGCCAATGTGCGCAATCGATGTCACGTTGATGCTTCGAACGTTGCTCTTGACGAGCGCTGCCGCCACTTGGAGTACAGGGAACTCCATCAGCCGTCCTTCCTGAACCTCGTCCATCCAGCTCATCACGATGCCTCCCCAAACAGCCTGTCCACGAGCCATCGCGCGTCGAACGCCTGAAGGTCGTCGTAACCCTGGCCCGTCCCCAGGAAAAGAATTGGCTTTCCGACGGTGTGGGCGATAGACAGGGCCGCCCCGCCCTTCGCGTCCGCGTCTATCTTGGCCAGGATAGCCGCGTCGAAGCCGACTGTCTCCTGGAACTTCTTCGCCTGCTCGACCACGTCGTTCCCCGCCAGCGCGTCCCCGACGAACACGGTCATGTTCGGGCTCGCGACCCGCCGTATCTTCTTCATCTGCTCCATGAGGTTCAGGTTCGTCTGCATCCTGCCCGCGGTGTCGATCAGCACGACGTCCTTGTGACGGGCCTTCGCGTGCTCTATCGCGTCGTAGGCCACCGCTGCGGGGTCGCTGCCCGCCTTGTGGGCAATGACCTTCACGCCAAGCTTCTCCCCGTGCTGCTCCAGCTGTTCGATAGCGCCGGCCCTGAACGTGTCCGCGGCTGCGATGACGCAGGAAAGGCCGCGCTCCTGCAGGGCGTGAGCGAGCTTCGCGATCACTGTGGTCTTGCCGGTCCCGTTGACGCCTACGAACATGACCACCGCCGGCTTAGGTGACTTCGCAACAAAATCGAAGAAGTCGATCCTGTCCGCGGACAGCGCCTTCTCGACAGCTTGCTTGAGCCCCTCGCGCACGGCCGCGTCGAAGTCCAGCTTCTTCGTGATCCGCTTGCCTTTTATGTTCTCCGCGAACGTGTCCACTATCTCCTTTGCGACGGGGAGGGCGACGTCTGATTCCAGAAGCGCCATCTCCAGATCGTAGAGGACCTCCTCCAGTTTCCCCTCGTTGATCCTGCCACCGGAGTCGGAGAACATCTCGGCCGGTGCGGTGTCGGCCTTCATCCTCCAGCCCGCCAGTCTCTCCTTGAGTAGCTTGAACATCCCGTGCGTCTTCCTCAGGCCCCGGGGGCCACTTTCTTCGCCCTGTCATACAAGTCCTGGACGAACCTCGCCTGGACCCCGACCCGGTCGTCGAGGTCAGATATCTTCTCCGACAGGGTCTTGCTCGCCTCCTCGATCTCCTTCACCCGCGCGTCGAGCTTCTCCAGAACCTTGTCCACGCTCTCCTCAAGAACCAGGTCGGAGCCTATGCTCATCAGTGCCTTGTCCGAGTCCTTGACATTCATGAACAGGAATGCCCCCGCGCCGACCGGGACCAGGGCCTCGATGCCCTTGCCGGCCTGGCGTGTGTTGCTCACGGTCTCCCGCGCCCTCAGGAGCTCCTCGAGCGAGTACTGCAGGATCTCCTCTTGCCGCGCGAGGCTCTCGAGCTGCGCCCTCTGCGAATCCAGGACGGCCGCGGCCCTCCTGACTTCCTCCTCGTTGTTCATTTCATCCCGCCAACTTTCCACTTGACGACAGGGTTCTCCATCTGGTCCGGGGTGAGTTCTTCGATCTTCTCGACCTTCACGAACTTCCGCGTGACCCTGTGCTTGCTGCCGAGGTCCGAGAGTATCACCTCTTTCGCCTGCGCCGGGTTCTCGGCGGCGACCTCCTTGGTGAAGTTCTGCCACCTGTCCTTCATCAGGAAGGAGCCTGTGACTTTGTACGCCTTCATGTCTTTTGTCGGAAGCTTCGCTCTTTATTAATACGTTTGCAGGGCGGTCCAGCTAGGCCGGCGGCGCTTGGGGTGGCGTGCCTTCAGCGGGAGGCCCTTTGAAATGCTGCACGATGTCCTCGGCTAGCTTCTTCGAGATACCCTTCACCAAGCTCAATTCATCCGCAGTGGCCTTCCTCAGGTCGTCCACTGTCTTCAGTCCCACCTCGTAGAGCGCCCTAATCTTGGCGGGCCCAATGCCTTTGACCTCATCGAGCTCCCTCGAGAGCAGGCCCTGCGCGATTCCCGCAATCCTGGCGTCCAGATGGTCCAGCCTGCCCTTCGTCTCGGGATTATCCATCTCGATGGTGAGCGCCTGCTTGTAGGCCACGCGCGCCTCGTCAAACCGATCCATCTCTCCGAGCGTGTCCCCCTTTATTATGAGGCCTCTGACATCCGCCGGACTGACCTCGATGAACTTTTCCGCGGAGTCGAGCGCCTCGGTCAGATGTCCTTCCTCCAGATGCAGCTTGGCCCTCTCGAGCAGCGCGCTCGGATTGTCTTGCTCTATTGAGAGGACTGCGTCCAGAGCGGCTATCGCCTCCTCCCTCCTGCCGAGGCGCCTGAGCACTCCAGCTTTCCCCGCCAAAGCCCTCGTGTTCGACGGTTCGTATCTGAGTATCTCCTCGTAGAGCGCAAGGGCACCGTCGTAGTTGCCGGACGCGGTCGACATCATCGCCCTCGAGAGTATCGAGGGGACGTCCAGCCTTGCCCTCTCCAGCTTCGTCTTCAGGCCAGCGTTGTCGGGCTGAAGGTTGAGCGCCGTCTCATAGGTCAAGGCAGCGTCGTTCCTCCTGCCCAGGGCCATGAGCACATCGCCTTTCCAGCCGAGCGCCTCGACATCGGCTGGCTTCAACTGCAGGTAGGCATCCAGTGTCCTTGCCGCGTCACCCCACTGCTGCAGGTCAATGAGGAGCCTCGACTTGCTGTGCAGTGCCTTCTCGTTCTGGCTCTCGACTGCAAGCACTTTGTTGAAAGCATCGAGGGCCTCCTTCTCCTTCGCGAGCTTGACGAGGACCGTGCCCCTCGCGAGCATCGCGGTGATGTTCGCGGGTTCGAGAACGAGGGCCGAATCGAAGTTCTTCAGGGCACCCTCGAGGTCGCCGTTAGTGAAGCACTGCGACCCATCCTCAATGAAAACGTCAAACTCCTTGGCGGGCTCCGGTGGCGCGACCTTCTCGACTTGAGTCCCCGCTCCGGGCAGGAAGGGGACATGATCCACCGGTGGCGGAGGCATCTCGGCCCCCGGCACGGGCAGCGGCGGGAGGTCTGGAGCCATCTCCGGAGGCGGCGGGAGATCGCCTGCCTCAGACGCACCCTCTGCCTTCGACCTGATGTCGTACCTGCTGTACACCTGCTCCCCCTTGTCCACCTCTTGATCGTACTCGAAGCTGTAGATTGAGGCGGAGGCATACTTCTTCTTGATCGGCATCAGGTGGATGACCCAAGCGGCGTTCAGCCCGATGAAGAAGACCAGGATGACCGGAATCCACAACGTCAGGACGGATGACATACGGACGTGGATGATGATCTCGTAGTCGGCTGACTCCGTCGAGCCGGCTTCGAGGGTCATACTGAATGTCTGCATTACATCTCCTTCGTTGTAGCCAGCAGACTGGAATTCGCCTCTGTATGAAAGGGGCGTGTCCTGGATTTTCGACCCGTCCTTGAAAATCCTGACATGCAGCTGCCCGGTCGCGCCCGTATTCGTGACCCTGAACCATTCGACCTTGGTCAGGCCGAGGAAATCCTGGTTCGAGAAGTCCGAGACTGTCAAGGTCGTTCCGGCGTCCACCCGCCCGGCCTTGGTCTGTGACAATTCGCTCGAGACAAAACCGGACGTTGGAGGGAGCAGCAGAATCACCATCAGCGTCGTGGCGACGATTATGGTCCACATGGCTCTCTTTTGCGAGTTATTGGCCATGAGGAACTTCTGGCCGTCCCTCTTTGCATACTTGATCTCCAGGTCTCTGAAGGATATCGACGTCGCTACCATCGCAAGAAGCATGATCATCAGCCATGGGAAAACCGCGTCCAGCGGCGCATAGAGCGGTTTAAATCCGGCATTTCCCGACCACCAGATGAAGGCCCAGCCCACGACCATGAATATGACGACGAAAAGGAAGATCGCACGCTTCAGGTTCCTGATTCGGACGAGGTGGTAACCGCCTTCCAACATCTCCTGATACGGTTTCATGCGGATACCTGAGGTATGGTTGCAAGGCCACGGCAGGTCATAAACACCGCGGCGTACTCCGGGACTTCAGTTAGCCCCTCACTCAGATTAAAAGTTTCCCCTCTGAGTGTCAGCCTCGCCGCCTTGATGACCTCGACCCTGACTGGGTCGTCACGGAAGGCTGGCGCGACCGCGTCCCTCAGGGGCCTGAAGTCGTCGAGCTGGTCTCGCGTCATGCCGATGACCATCAAACCGGTCTTCCCGTGTAGCGACGAGACTAGGCGGATGAGTCGCTTGACGTCTGATGTGACTGGCTCGTCAGTCTCCCTCTTCCCGAGGTCGACCGCGGCCTGCAGATAGATCTTTCTGAAATCATTCAGATATCGGTCGGAGGGGAAGATGTCGATCCTGCCCTCCCTGAGCTTGTCAATCCCCCTCTGCCCTCCTTTGACAGGAGCGAAAAGGGTCTTGTATATTTCTTCTGCGGCTTTGGGTCCGACCCGGTCGAAACCACGGAGATGCTGGATTGCCTCGTCCTTGCTCATCGACTCGAGACGCTCCGCCTCTGCTATGATTCCCCGCCCGACTCTCCGACGCCATCCGGGGTCTTTCGAGGATGGCATCGAGTAGCGATATTTCGCACCCCATCGGCTCACATCGTACGCTTCTCGCTTGATGAATGATCCGGGATCCAGGTCGGTCCCCGTAATATAGTCCACAATCTCCCTGCGCTCGTGAGCGCCCAGGGGCCAGAGGTGCGGGTCCCTCGCGTGGATGTGGTAGCCACGGCCTCCAGAGAAAGATATCGAGATGTACTTCTCATCGAGGCCGAAGTCCCCGAGCAGATACTGGTCCACGATCTTCTTGATCTCCCCCTTCACCTCTTCCAGCATCTGTTCGTATGGCATGCCTTTCACCCTCGCGATGTGGTCCGCGTCCAGGTCGAAGATGAGGTCAGCGCCGAGCCAGCCCTTCTCCTCCATCGTAGGGGCGTCCGGTCTCTGGTAATATGCAGCAGAGTGGTAGGCGTGGGCGGGGGTCCTTGTCACGAGGTATTCCTTCAGGTCCTCGGCTCTCGCGAAGCCCAGATGCCTCTGCACCATGTCGCTGTCGTAGAACATGAAGCCGTACTCGCGGCGGGCGAACCTTGGCGGGAGCTTGAGCTCGACCTTCTCGTAATATCGCCTGAACATCGCCTGGATCCAGTGGGTCGTCAGGGCTTGGGTGCGCTGGTCCGTCTTCTCCTTGGGCAACGTGCGGGCTAGGGTCGAGTTTCCTCAAAAGGGTTTTGGAGAGTTGTACGAATGGCGGGTGTCGCAAATCTCGCTTCGAAGCTTGCTTGAATCTCCGCTTGGCGGGTTGATGGCCACAATTAGACGTGCTAACGTGGAATTGCTGGCGTCAGAGTCTGATCTCTGATGCGTCACACAATCGCCATATATCCGCAATGCCGATGGGACGCCAGACTTTGAGGGTGTAACACGGCCGCGGCTCCGGGCAAGCGAGAGGCAAGACGGTGTGCACATGGCTGCGCCGTGTCCCTTTTTCATCTTCCTGCTCATATCCTCGACCGGCTTGAAACTGCCTGGCGGACATTCGGTGGTTGAATGCGACGAGGTATTATTCCGCCGCAAACAAGACCGGCATGTCTCCAAGAATGCAGCAGACTCGGAAGAGCGTCCATCAGTCGATTGGATTCCACCTCTCGACGATCCGCGTCCAATCCCAGACGATCCTCGCGGACCTTGAGAACACCCTGACGCACCTCTAGCCGACTCAATCCCGTATCCAGCCGATCCTGGCGGACCGCGAGAAGACCCGAACGCACCTCTGGCCGATCCACTCCCTTATCCAGCGGATCCAAAGCGATTCTCGGACAGTCTTCCGGAACCCGCGGACGGTCCTCCGCGGACTTCGGACGGTCTTCCGCAACGTTCGGACGATCCGCGGCGAGTCGCGGACAGTCGTCCCCAACCGTCGGAAGGCCTCGACCCCCCTCTCACCCCCTTCCGCGGCCTTCGGAAGGTTGTCCCCAAGCCGCGGACGGTCGTCCGGAGGTCTCGGAAGGTTGTCCCCAAGCCGCGGACGGTCGTCCGGAGGTCTCGGAAGGTTGTCCGGAAGGTGGATCGGGTCATCCGGACCCCCATTTCGACCTGTGACGACTCAGAAGGGCTGTCCGCGGACCGCGGACAGTCTTCCGGAGGTCGCGGACGGTTGTCCGCACGCCGCGGACAGTCGTCCGCAAGCAGGTTTTGACTGTTCGCAGGTAGCCATGGATCGTGCGGAAGACCGTTCAGGTCGTCTAGAGAGTCCCGCCAATAATCCAGCAATTTTTTGCGGATTGTCTGAGGATTCGCGGCAATTGTCCAGAGAGTGAAATCAAGCCGCCAGAGAGTCACCCAGACTGTGTGAAATATCCCGCAATCAGCACCGGTCTCTTGGACTCCGTCCTATCGTATTCCTCACATTCGATCATGCCGTGGATTACTCGTCCGCACCAAAAAGCCTTTAATCTACAGCGTGCATAAACCTTGATTTCTCTCCCTCTGGCAAGGAAAACATGATGATAAGAAGAGTAACGCAGCAACACACCAAGGAAGAGGTCCTCGCCCTCCTCGACCCCCTCCTGCGCACATGGTTCGACTCTAAGTTCAAGGACCTGACGGAGCCGCAGAGCTACGCGGTCCCCCTCATCCACGAGCGGAAGAACGTCCTGATCACGTCCCCCACCGGCTCGGGCAAGACCCTCACCGCCTTCCTCTCGATCATCAACGAGCTCTACAAGCTGCAGCGCGGCGGGAAGCTGGAGAACAGGATCTACTGCATCTACGTGAGCCCGCTCAAGGCCCTCGCCAACGACATCAACCGCAACCTCACAAACCCTCTGGAGGAGATGAAGGGGCTCGCCGAGAAGCTCAATCTCCCGCCGCCGGAGATCCGCGTCGCGGTAAGGTCAGGCGACACGACCGCCCACGAGAGGCAGAAGCAGGCGCGCAAGCCGCCGCACATCTACATCACGACCCCCGAGTCGCTCGCAATAGTCCTCTCCACGCCGAAGTTCCGAGAGAGCCTCAAGGACGCCAGGTATGTCATCATAGACGAGATACACGAGATCTGCTCGTCGAAACGCGGCTCCCTACTCGCTGTCTCCCTTGAGAGGCTTCAGGCGCAGGCGAACGAGGAGTTCACCAGAATCGGCCTCTCCGCCACGATAGCCCCGATAGAGGAGGAGGCGAAGTTCCTCGCGGGGTTCAAGGGAAAGAACGTCCGGGAGATGAACATCGTCGAGGTGGACAGCAGGAAGGCCCTCGACCTCAAGGTCCTCTGCCCCGTGGATGACATGACCCGCGTGACCTTCGAGGAGTCGAACGCGCGGATGTACAACCTGCTGAGCGACCTCATCGACCAGCACAGGACGACACTGATTTTCACGAACACGCGGAGCGGCACCGAGCACATGTCATACAGGCTGAAGGAGAGGGGAGTGGAGAACCTCGAAGCGCATCACGGCTCGTTGAGCAAGATCACCCGCCTCGACGTCGAGGAGAAACTCAAGGCCGGTCACCTCAAGGCCGTCGTGTCCTCCACGTCCCTGGAGCTTGGCATCGACATCGGTTACATAGACCTCGTGTGCCAGATAGGCTCCCCGAAGTCGGTGGCGAAGGGGCTGCAGCGCATTGGGCGCGCGGGCCATGCCTACGGCGACACGTCGGTCGGCCGCATGATTGTCTTCGACAACGATGACCTCATGGAATGTGCGACCCTCGCCCATGCCGCCTACCAGAACAGGATAGACAGGGTCGACATACCGCGCAACACCCTCGACGTGCTCGCGCAGACGATCGTGGGCATGAGCCTGGAGAAAAGGTGGGACCTCGAGGAAGCGCTCGAACTGGTCCGCCGCTCCTACCCGTTCCACACGCTGACGAAGAAGGACTTCGTCTCGGTGCTCAACTACCTCTCGAGCCGCAACCCAGACATCCGCGTCTACGCGAAGGTCTGGTACGATGAGGGAGAGAAGCGCTTCGGCCGCAAGAAGGGCACGCGCCTGATCTACTTCACCAACGTCGGCACGATACCGGAGGAAGGCTCGTACCACGTCTACTCGGAGAATAGCGTGCCTCTTGGCGAGCTCTCGGAGAAGTTCGTCGAGTTCCTGAAGGGCGACGACATTTTCGTCCTTGGCGGGAAGACGCACCAGTTCATCCGCGCCAGGGGCATGAATGTCTATGTCAAGGATGCCTCGGGGCGGCGGCCGACTGTGCCGTCCTGGGCGGGGGAGATGCTGCCCCGAAGCTTCGACCTCTCCATGGCGGTCGGCGAGTTCAGGCGGCAGCTCCTCCAGAAAATCGAGGAGAGCAGCCCGAGCGAGGCAGAGTCCTGGCTAATGGATCAGTACAGCGTCGACGAGGGCTCGGCAAGCAGCATGGTATCGTACGTGCAGGAGCAGAGGGCGGTAATACCGGAGCTGCCGACGGACAAACAGGTCTTGATTGAAGGCTACGTCGATGTCAAGGGCAACAGGAACGTCATCTTCCACTACTGTTTCGGCAGACGGGTCAATGACGCCCTGAGCAGGGCGTACGCCTATGCGCTCTCCGAGAAGCTGAAATGCAACGTCGCTGCGAGAATCACCGACGACAATTTCATGCTCACGGTGCCGAAACGCGTCGACCTCGAAGGCCTGGAGAAGCTGGTGACTCCGGAGAACCTCGAGGCCCTGCTCCGAGGCGCGATCAAGAACACGGAGCTGTTCAAGCAGCGCTTCAGGCACTGTGCGACGCGCTCGTTCATGATTCTCAAGTCCTACAAGGGCAAGGAGGTCTCCATCGGCCGCCAGCAGCTCCGCTCCCAGCGCGTCCTCGACTGGTTCCACGAGATAGAGGACTTCCCGGTCGTCAAGGAGACCTACAACGAGATCCTGAACGAAGTCATGGACCTCACACACGCGAAGGAGATTGCCAAGAAAATCGAGAGCGGGGACATGGCCGTCAAGAAGTCGGACTTCTCGGACCTGCCAAGCCCCTTCGCTCACAATGTCGTGCTCCTCGGCATCAGCGACATAGTGCTGATGGAGGACCGCTCGGCCCTCCTCAGGGAGCTGCACCGCAAGGTGCTCAAGAGGGTCGTTCCCCTTGAGAAGATGACGGAGTACCAGTTCCAAGAGGACCTAGTGGCGGAGTACTTCCGTCACAAATGGCCCAAAGTCACGAGCAAGGAGGACATGGTCACCGCTCTCAATTTCGCCGGCGCCTGCAACATAGTGCAGCAGAAGAGCGACAACGTATTCGACCATGCAGAGGCCTCGTTCTCCGACGTGAGACGGTGGGCCTCGGAACTTATGGAGGCGGGGGTGGTGCAGAGCGTCTGGACTCCGCGCGGCGTTCTCTACGCGCTCAAGCCCGAGGTCGCGTACTATGCCGCTGTCTATGCGGGGAATGTCCACCTCGACAAGACGGAAGAGAAGGCGCTGGACCTCCTCCGCAGGAAACCTCACAAGGCCAAAGCCTTGGAGGCAGCCATCGGACTGCCGAAGGAGAGAGTCACGACACTGCTGAGGAAGCTCGAACGATCGTACCTCATCGAGCGCAGGGGCGTCGACGAGCTGGTCTATGTGGCCAGAGACTTCGAGAAGGCAAAGTACGAGGAGTCGCTGGACCGCCTGCTCGTGAAGACCCTCGACGTCCACGGGCCCACCACCGCGCACGAGCTTGCCTACATGCTCGATGCCGAGACCGAGATCGTCGAGGGCACCCTCCGCGACCTCGAGAACGAGGGAGTTGTCTCCTCAGGCAACTTCGTCGTCGACGAGGAATATCAGTTCATGCTCTCCAGGGACCTCAGCAAGCTCCAGACGAGCGAGGAGGAGAGGAAGGTCTTCGACGAGGCCGCTGTCAAGTCCTTCCGCATGAAGAAGCAGTTCCAGTCGATGAAGAGCATCGACGACTATTTCGAGACGTTCCTCGAGGCCGGCATGGTGTACGACATCTACAACCACGTCCCGGGGTTCTCGTTCAAGGACTGGCTCGAGCTACGCGGCAAGGGCGAAATCATAGAGGGCAGATTCCTCCACGGGCGCGTCAGGTACATCAGGGCCCGTGACGCCCCCCTGTTCCTCTCGGCCTACACCAGAGAGCCCCTGACCGAATTCGAGCTAGAGGTGCTGGAGGTCATCCGCCAAAGGGACGGCATGGACATAGACGCTATCGCGAGGAGGATTGGGGGGGACAGGACGCGGGTCAGGGAGGCGGTCAACAAGCTCGATCACAACGTGTACGTGACGAGACGGTTCAACGGCGAGGACGGATGGACGTCGAAGAACTTCTACACCGCCTTTGACTGCGAGGATTCGGTCGAGGACGCTGAGAGGAAGATCGTCCTCAGGTTCCTCAAGGCCTACGGTCCTGTGCCCTTTGCGACGATTCGCGACTACACAAGGTTCCAATGGGATAGCATCAGCCTCCTCGTGGAGAGGCTCGAGGAGGAGGGCATCGTCGAGAGGATCCTCGTCACAGGCAAGGGCGAACAGGAGATGTATGTCCTCAAGGATGAACTGAAGTCGCTCGAGTCGAAGGACTTGCCGGCCGGGCAGCAGCCCGTCACAGTACTGTCTCTGTACGACCCCTGGCTCCAATCGCTTTGGGCGCAGGTGGCCAGCAGGTACGGCGAGGGCTGGATATACCCGCTGGTGAAAGGCGGCGATCTCGTCGGCATGATAGAGCTGTGGGAGATGAGCGGGTGCGTGGAGGTCAGGGAAATCAGCCTCTACGACGAGTCGCTCCTCCCCGAGGCGCTCCAGGCACTGGACCGCATGATGGACTTCTATCGCCAGAGGGGAGTGGAGGTCATGCGCCTGACGAGGGCGCTGGGACACGATGTGCCCGAACTCGTTTCAGTCGACCCATTCCTTGCCGCAGGATTCCACCGCGTCGGGGACTTCATGGCCAAAGGTCATTTCCTGCCAGCGAGCTTCGACAGGGAGGCTGTGCTCGCATACGTGTTCGCGAGACAGGGCATAGCACTCGAAAAGAAGTTCGATTCTCCTCTCGACGCGATCAACGCCCTTTCCGGGCTCAGGTCGGACATGGCGGCGAGACTCAGATGCCGACAATTCGAGCCGCTCGAGAGACTGCACCGCCGCGGCATCATCGTCAGGGGTCTGGGGATAACCGGTCACAGGACCTATTGCAGCAAGGACCAGCTTCAGCTCTGGAAGAGGACCAAGGGCAAGCCGCTCTCTCCGGCAATGAGGAAGGTGCTCGCGATCATCAAGGCCGAGGGGCCGATCTCGCACAGGAGGCTTTTCAATCTCACGCCACTCGCTCAATGGGACACGTCGGCGGCGGTCAGGAAGCTGCAGGCCGAGCTGCACGTCGTCCGGAATGCGGACAACCTCTATGTCGCCGTCGGCGATGCGACGGTGTCTGTCGACAAGGCGAAGCGGGAAGTGATAGAGCAGCTGTTTCGCGCGTTCGGAATCTTCAGTGCCGAGGCCTTCTCGAGCTACACGCGTTCGAAGTTCGGCATGAGCGAGACCAGGAGACTTCTGAAGGAGTTCGAGGAAAACGGGCTCCTGGTGAAGGGATTCTTCGTCAAGGGCGAGAGGAGGGTCTACTGGATGCTGAGGGAGGACGTCGAGGCGATCGAACGCGCGGCGTTCGACGGGCAGTTTGTGCTCACGCCTCAGGACGACCTGTCCCTCTATCTTAGAGAGCAAATCATGAACCAGTGGCGCATGGGCGTGTGCTATGTCATATTCGACGGGACGAGGATGGTGGGCGCATTCAAGGCGAGAAGGCGCGGTTCGACCCTGGCGATCGTCAAGTTCGAAGGCGAGAACTCCGCCAAGAAAATCCTGGAAAAGTTCGAGGATGAGAACGAACTTGCCATCGGCGAAGAGAGAGACCATATCACCGATGAAGAGGTGATGCGCTGGTTCGAGGCGATGTACACAAAGGGTTCCAGCAAGTGATACATGCGGCGGGAATCTATCCCCGGAATCGTAGCGAGTCCTGAACGAGCTCTGCCGCCAATGTGTCATTCCACCGCGATGGCGATTCCTATCGCACGGAGGAGCCACTCGGAAATCGCGGCAACACATGCCTTGCTAAGACGAAGCGCATGATTCTTTTTCGTGATAATCAAGCCTTTTCCCATTAAATACCCACGCAGAGTTCGAAACGCACCGAGGCACCCTCCGCCGAGGAGAGGGAGTATCGGAGAACGACGCGTGGCAACGATGAGGACTACACGTGGATGCAAACGAGGGCATTACGCGATACAACACCAGCCTCAGCAGGCATGCGCAACTTCAGAGGAATCGTGGCAGAGATGATGCAGCAACAGGTTCCGGCGCCAGCGCAAGGGATGGGCGAGACCCCGATCCAGCGTGTCCGAAAAATCGATGGGAAGCTCACGGGCTTGAAAGCCCTAGTCACTGGCGCCTCGAGAGGGATAGGGCGGGAGATCGCGATGGCTCTTGCTGAAGAGGGGGCCGACGTCGCAATCAACTACAATCGCAGCGACGATGACGCTGACACCCTCGCCATGTCCATCGAGGTCATGGGGAAGAACACCTGGGTCTACCCCGCGGACATCTCTGACTATGTCCAAGTCCAGGCCATGAGGACGAGCCTCGCGAAGTACCTAGGTCCGATCGATATCCTGGTGAACAACGCGGGCATCAACGTCGACAAGCTCTTCTCCAAGATGCAACCGGAGGACTGGAACAAGGTCCTCGCGATCAACCTCATAGGCGTATTCAACTGCACCCGCATCTTCCTCGAGGACCTACTCGCATCCAAGCATGGCAGGATAATCAACATCACCAGCATCGTCGGGCAGATGGGGAACATAGGCCAGGTCAACTACGCTGCGAGCAAGGCGGGAATCATAGGGATGACCAAGGCCCTCGCGAAAGAACTCGCATCAAAGAGCGTAACTGTCAACGCCATCGCGCCCGGGTTCATCGAGACGTCGATGCTGGCGGGCGTCCCTGAGAAGATCAGGGAGAGGATCATCGAGCAGATCCCCATGAAGAGATTCGGGCGGCCCTCGGAGGTTGCCAAGGCGGTCGTCTTCCTGGCTTCGGACGACGCCTCGTACATCACAGGACACGTGTTGAACGTGAACGGAGGCCAGTATCTCTGACGCTAGCCATATTCATTGGCTGAGAACAAGAAAAAGAGAGGTGCAACAAACCATGAAAAAGCAAGAAACGGAAACCGGCGGGCACAAGGCCCCGCCGCAGGACGACGGGTCAGCGCAACGGCTCCTGGAGGGCTACAACAGGTTCTTCCAGACCTGGTCTAGCTTCAGACAGGATCTGGAGGGCCAGATAGACGAGAACGTGAAGAAGCAGCAGAGGACGTACGACGACTTCTTCGGGCAGTGGAACAAGCTCTCCGGCGAGATGAGCAAGCGGCTGAGCAAGGAGAACGCGAACGGCTCCCAGAGGGAGTTCTACGACGTCTGGAGAAACTACACCAACAAGATCGGCCCGAGGGTCGTGAAGGCGATGACCGAAGGCATGCAGAACTACGGCGGGATTACCTCCAGCATCGACAGGTACTCCAAGATGATCGGCGACGAGGCCCAGAAACTGTCCGAGAAGGCAGAGTGGGACCCCCGCCGGCTGGAGCAGCTCTACGACGCCTGGCTCGAGTTCGGGACGACCGTCAGGAAGCAGATGGACTCCGCGATGAACAAGGGCCGCGGCGAGGCAGACCAGATCTCCAAGACCTGGTTCGAGTTCAACAACAGGATGCAGCAGCTGATGTCGAACCTCGGCGAGAAGAGCGGCGACTGGTCGGAACTCTCGAACCTTTGGACGCAGTTCTCCAGAGAGGTCGGCGACAGCCTGATCCAGGTGGTAAACGGCACCAGCCAGGACCAGGACAAGCTGCAGAAGACCTGGACGCAGTACTACAGCAAGATCGAGAAAGAGATGGCCCGCCTTGCCAACGAGATCGGCGTGGGCTACGAGGATCTGTACGAAAGGTTCTTCGAGCAGCAGAACAAGTCGCTCGAGCGAATGAGCCAGTGGTGGCAGGTCGCGAACGAGACCGCAAGGAGCGAGCTGACCATCCTCGAGAAGAGGCTCCTAGACCTCGAGAAGAGGATCAAGGACGCGCCGCGCTAGACCCGCCACGTCATCGACGATATGCAGGCCAGGTGATGATGTGGTAGCGAAGCGCAGGAACAGCCTAGGCAACACGCTGCCCGCGGAACCGCCGAGGCAAGAGCCTGTCCGCCTGTTCAAGGAAGTAGTGGACGCGCAGATGGACATCTGGAAGGAATGGAGCCGGAAGGCGGGGGCCGATGTCAGCGATGCCGCCAAGGAGGTCGCGCCGACAGTGGCCCAATACTGGGCCAAGATGTTCGCGGCCCTGTGGGAATCCGCTGGCGAGGCGCGAACGCGCGAGGATCCCTTGGTCAGGCAGGAAGAGCTGCGCCGCTACATGCTGGTCTCCTACAACGAGATGATGAAGAAGGTTCTGGCCACGAAGTCCTTCGCCGCCAGGTCGGGCAACGGCGTGAAAGGAATGCTCGATGGCGTCAAGGCTTGGAACGAGGTCATGGAAGAGACTCTCAGGGCGTTGCACCTCCCCACAAGAGGGGATATTGACGAGCTTCACGAAGCGCTGTACAACCTGAGCAAGCGAGTGGACTACATGGTCAAGTCGTTGGAGAACAGCGGCAATCGCCGGGCGAAGTAATCGACCGAGCATCGGAGACAATCGTATGAATGAACAGGGCGACGCATGGTCGAAGGTTTCCAGGAGCATGGAGAAGCAGCTCGAGAAGTGCACCAGGCAGGCGATCGCGGCCTCGAGACTCGCAGCCGACGTCCCGGCGGCAGACGTGGGCAGCTCCGCCTGCGAGGTCGTCTTGAAGAAGGACAGAATGAGGCTGCTCCACTATCTTGACGGGCCAGAGGAGAAGAATCCTGTCCCCGTGCTCCTGGTCTACGCGCTGATCAACAGACCCTACATCCTCGACCTGCAGCCGGACAGGAGCGTGGTCCAGTCGCTGCTCAAGCAGGGGCTGGACGTCTACATGATCGACTGGGGCAAGCCCAAGCATGGCGACCGATTCCTTGGGCTCGATGATTACATAGAGCGGTACATGGACGACTGCATATGCGCGATAGCGAAGAGGTCCGGTCAAGAAAGCATCTCCCTCCTAGGCTACTGCATCGGAGGATACCTCACGTCCGTATACGCGAGCCTGCACCCGGACCGCGTCAGGAATTTGGCGGTGATGGCCTCCCCCCTCGACTTCGGCATTGGCGAAGGTCTGTTGCACCTATGGACGAGGGAGGAGTACTTTGACCCAAAGCAGGTCGTGGAGGCATTCGGCAACGCGCCCGCGGAGTTCCTGAACGGCGGCTTCGCAATGCTAGATCCTCTCGGCAATACTCTGCTGAAGTATCTCAACTTCTACGAGAACATCGAGGATAGGAAATCGGTGGAGATGTTCCTGCGCATGGAGAAGTGGCTGTCCGATGGCATCCCGGTTGCGGGAGCGTTTTACGTCGATCTTATCCGCGACGGATACCAGAAGAACCTGTTCGTGAAGAACAAGCTGAGGGTGAACGGCGGACGGGCTGATGTCAAGAGGTTGACGATGCCGATCCTAGCTATCGTCGCCGAGAAAGACCACATCGTCCCGCCGTCTTCGACCCTCGGACTGCTCGACGTGGCTCCCTCGAAAGACAAGACGACGATGTCCTACCCGACTGGCCACATTGGACTATCCGTCGGCGGCGGGTCGCACAGGGACCTGTGGCCGAAGGTGGCGGGGTGGTTCACCAATCGATCTTTGCCCGCCAAGGAAACGCGGTGAGAGCATGCAAGGCACCTGGGCTTCGCTCGTTCTCGAGAAAAATAACGGCGTCGCTTGCATGTCCTTGAACAGGCCCGAACGACTGAACGTTTTCAATTCACTTGTATTGCGCGAGCTCAACGCCGCCCTGACCGACGTCGCCTCCGATGAAAGGATCAGGGCCGTCATCCTCAGAAGCAACTGCGCCAAGGCTTTTACTGCCGGGGCAGACATCACAGAGATGAGGCAACTGAATCCCCGAACGGCGAGGGAGTTCTCGGCTTTGGGGCACCTCGTCGCACGTCGCATCGAGACGGAGCTCCCGCCGACTATCGTGGCACTGAACGGATACGTCATGGGAGGCGGGGTCGAGATCGCCTGTGCATGCGACTTCCGCATCGCCTCCGAAGATGTCGTGATGGCCCAGCCGGAGATCGACATAGGCATATTCCCCGGTTGGGGCGGGAGTCAGAGGCTCTCGCGCATCATAGGGTATCCGAGGGCCAAGGACCTGATATTCACGGGGCGCAGGGTCAAGGCCGCGGAGGCGCTGCAGCTCGGGCTCGTCCATCAGGTTGTGCCTAGGAGCGAGCTTGACAACGCCGCGACTGAGCTCGCGAGGGTGCTCGCTGAGAAGAGCAGATCCGCCCTCATCGCTGCGAAGCGCGCGGTGAACTTGACTCAGGAGGTCCCCCTCGCCACAGGACTCGAGGAGGAGATACAGACCTGGGCCCTCATGTTCGACACGCCTGACCAGATAGAGGCAATGACCGCCTTCCTGGAGAAGAGGAAACCGCAGTTTGGCAACAAGTAGTGACCTCGGCATTCAATTTGCGCGGTAGACGCCGGGATTATCAAGGCTGATAAGTGTGGGAGAACATTCTTTATTCGCGCAAAGCATCGAAAGGACATCGCTGGCCGTGACTGAAGGTGAGAGGTGGCAATATGACGAAGAAGGCCGGGACTGGCAAGGCGAAGACAGTCAAGGAGGAGGAACCGCCGGAGACCATCTATGTGGTTTTGTGGTGGCACTTCCAGAAACCATACGTGGCCGTCGCTCCGACGTATGACGAGGCAAAGTGGATCGCCGACACCCGCAACGGGGTCATAGTCGAGATTCTCGGCAGAAACATCGCGGTCAAGTCCGTCGTCGACTTCTACCGCAGGGATGAAGCGGGGAATCCGATGCCAGCCGAGATGAGGCCTTACGAGTCTCCATATCCCAACGCCCTGGTCAGGGCTCAGTAGGCGCTACCTCCGGATCCTCGCATCGAAGGCGTACCAAACTTTTCTTATATACTCCTGGCCGTGCCAGCCTCCGGAGGAAATCCGGATGAAGCACTCGGAACGGCTCTTTGGCACTAGGCTTTTCAGGGTTCTGCTGAGCCTGGCGCTTGCGCTCCTGCTGGCCGGCTCCAGCCTATTTCTCATCGCTCAGATGAGCAGGCAGGGCTTGAGCGGGGACAGCGGGGAGGAACCTTTGGAAACGATGCCCGACCTCATGGTCTCGGGCGAAGACATAACCTTCTCGGACGACAGCCCCTTCGTGGGAGATGTCGTCGAGATATGTGCGGCAGTGCATAACATCGGCAATGCGACCGCCCAGGAGATACGCGTCGACTTCCGCGACTACTTCGGCGGGTCGTACCAGGAGATTGGCAGGAAGTGGATACAGCAGCTCCCACCAGACTCCCAAGAGACGGTGTGCGTCAACTGGACCGCGGGGCCCGCAGGCGTGCACGGCATCTTGGTGAAGGTCGATCCAGAGAACAGGATCCCTGAGTGGAACGAGGAGAACAACGCTGCGGACCGCGCGATCGAGGTCAGGCCGCGAGACGGCCTGCTTCCGGATCTGACATTCGTGGAGGGCATTTGGTTCTCCAACGAGCATCCGAAAGAAGGACAGACAATCAACATCTGCGTCGTGGTCAAGAACATCGGAGAGGACGGCGCCAGCAACATCGACGTCCGGTTCGCCGACATATACAAGGGACAGACGAGCCTGATCGGCACGAAGGTGATCAACCATCTCGGCCCGGGCGAGTCGGCCGAGGTTTGCCAGGAATGGAAGGCACAGCCTGCCGGCGAGCACAACATATTCGTGAAGATAGATCCGGAGAACAAGATTCAGGAGAGCAACGAGGAAAACAATGCCACCGACAGGGGGATTGTTGTCGACCCGCCCGAGCAGCAGGAGATCAATCTGACCCTTGTCAGGTTCGACAACGACGGAAACGGCCGAGTTGACGATGTCGTCATAGTCGTCTATGACAACGAGCACAGGGCGATCGTCGGCGCGGAGGTCTTCATCGACAACGAGTTCTACGGGAGAACGCCGGACTCCGGCACCATCATGGGCTATAATTTCAGCGAGGGCTGGCACGTGGTGAAGGTGCACTTCAACGGGCATGAAGTCCAAGGCGAATTCTTCTCGCAGGGGTAGGGCCTTCCGGCCCTGCCCGGCTACCTTCTTGGATGACGAGTGGTGTTGAGTCCAGCTTCAGACAGCCCGTCCAGACGGTCTCTCATTAGGCTTTCGGAGAGTCAGGACAAAAGCATTATAACTGACCCGCGAAATGACATGGATGGTGTGACTGTAGTGGCCAAGAAAGACCCCTCCCCAGAGCTTGCCGAGTGTTCCAGCTGCGGCGCCAAGATACCTGCTGATGCAAAGGAGTGCCCCCAGTGCGGAGAAATATTCTCCGAGGAACTGCTCAAGGAGGCCGAGGGGGGCAAGAAGTCGGAGCGCCGCGAAAGGATCATGTTCTACCTGGGTATCGTTTTGATCCTGGTTGGAGGGCCGGGAATAGCCTTGGGCTCGCTGCTCCATGACACCCTGAAGATCCCGGTCGTGGGCTCGGCATACGACGCGTTCGGGTGGATAAACAGGATGGTCGCCGCGATCGGGTTGGTCGTGCTTATCATCGGCGTCGTGTTCATGATTCTGTCGGCTAGGCTCGCGCCGAAGTCCATCGAGAACGAGTACGACGTCGGGACTCCAAGGCGAACTTGAGCCTACGATGAAACTGCAGGCGCGTGTCCATATCTATTTATATTCATTTTCTGCTTGAACTTCTTGCGACGTTGTCGCAGGGGTGAATGATGCCAGAGTTTGAACATGGCTTCAGACAGACCACTTGTCCTGTTGAGGAGGGGAAGGTCTATGAAGCCAAGATCGAGGATGTCGGCCGCGAGGGGGATGGCCTCGCCAGAATACAAAACTTCGTGGTCTTCGTCCCGGGCACGAATGTCGGGGACCAGGTGAAGGTGCGGATAACAAGGGTCCTCAGACGGATAGCCTTCGGAGAAGTGGTCAAGGAGTAGATCGAGTACGGATGAAAGGCGCCCTCCCGAATCCACAGCAAGAGCTGCCCATCGCCTCGCCGCTTGTCGTCTGATCCAGAGCGGTTCCTCTCGCATTGACCGTCTGCCGCTCGATTGACGTGAGATTATTCCCCTTTCCCCCTACACGATTTGTCGCAAGAATGAGACAGCTAGCTTCGCCATCCCCTCCATGAATTCGCATCGCCGATTTCTCTTCTGAGAAGTCTTATATACGGGCGATGCTTCTATTATTACACAAGCATCCCTCCACAACGAGGCCGTTCCTAGTATTCTCTTTGAACGGCCTTCTTTTTCTATAATTATCTTGGGAATCTACAGATTCGTGGCTGTCACGCGATTCTTGCAGTGGTGTCCCAATCAGGCCATCGGCGGCAGCTGGATGCCTGTGCGGTCGATTCTCACGCGTCTTCCGTCGACCTTCAACCTTCCTTCAGAGAAGAGCCTCACCGCCAAGGGAAGGAATATGTGCTCCCATTCGAGAATCCTCGCCGAGAGGGTTTCCTCAGTATCATCGTCCATGACCTCCACCGCCTTCTGGAGGATCACGGGACCGCCGTCGACGCTCTCGTCGACAAAGTGGATCGTGCAGCCGCTGACCTTAACGCCGTAGTTCAGAGCGTCCCTGTGACCGTGGGCCCCGGCGAAGGAAGGCGCCAGAGCCGGGTGTATGTTGATGATCCTGTATGGATAATGACTGATTAGGTGCGGCGTCACAAGCCGCATGAACCCCGCGAGGACGATGAGGTCGACCTTTAAAGGCTCCAGCGTCTGGATGACCGCCTCCTCGAAGTCCTTGCGACTCTTTCCGCGGTGGTCGATGAACTTCCATGGGATGCGGTGCTTCTCCGCCCTTTCAATCGCTTTCGCATCCTTGTTGTTCACTATGAGAAGGACGATGTCGATGTCGAGCTCACCGCGCTCCTTCGCGTCGATGATCGACTGGAAGTCCGTGCCTCGCCCGCTCGCGAGAACCGCAACCCTCGCTTTCGCCATCGCTTCACCGCCTAGTGCTTGAATGTCCGTATGCCGCAGAACATCATAGACATACCGTGCTCGTCCGCAGCCGCAATCGCCTCGGCGTCCCTTATCGAACCGCCTGGCTGGATTATGGCGGCGACCCCAGCCTCCGCAGCAGTGTCGACGCCATCCCTGAACGGGAAGAACGCGTCAGAGGCTAGGACGCTCCCCCTTGCCCTGGGTCCCGCCTTGTAGGCGGCGATGTGACACGCGTCCACCCTGCTCATCTGGCCCGCGCCGACCCCGACGGTCTTCAAGCCCTTAGCCAGGACTATCGAGTTGCTCTTGACGTGGCGGCTGACCTTTATGCCGAACACCATGTCGCGTATTTGCTCCTCCGAGGGCTTCACCTTTGTGACCAGCTTGAACTCCTCGGGCCTGATCTCCGGGAAGTCTGATGTCTGGACCAGCATCCCGCCACTCACCTTCATCATCTGCAGCTCCTTGATCTGCCTGAACGGTTCCCCCGTCCTCATGAGCCGGATGTCTTTCTTGGTCTTCAGTAGCGCCAAGGCGTCCTCTGCGTAGTCGGGAGCGATTATCCCCTCGACGAAATGAGGTTTCATCGCCTTGGCGGTCTCGATGTCGACCGTCTTGTTCAGTCCAACGACGCAGCCGTATGCCGAGATCTTGTCGGACTCGCGGGCCGCGAGGTAGGCCTCCCTCAGCGTGCTCCCGAGGGCAAACCCGCAGGGATTCGTGTGCTTGATTATGACCGCGCTGGTCTCCTCGAATTCTGACGCTGCGTGCAGAGCCGCGTCAAGGTCGACGATGTTGTTGAATGACAGAGGCTTTCCGTGCAGCAGCTCGCAGCCTGCTATGGTCAGCCTCGGCGCACGAGCATCGCGGTAGAAAGCCGCCTTCTGGTACGGGTTCTCGCCGTACCGCAGTCCGCTCCCCAAGGGATATGCGAGCCTCAAGGCTGGCGGGATCGCGTCTCCTCCCCTCCTCCACAAGTAGTTGAATATCGTCGTGTCGTAGCCGGATGTATACTCGAAGGCCGCAATTGCGAGCTTCCTCAACGTCTCATCGCCGAGTTTTCCCCCATTCCGCTTCATCTCCTCGAGGACGGATTGATACTGCTCTTTGGCTACCAAGACCGCCACGCGGTCGGCGTTCTTCGCAGCAGCCCTGATCAGCGAGACCCCGCCAATGTCAACATTCTCCATGGCGTCTTCGAAAGTCGCGCCTTGGCGGGAGATCGTCTCCTCGAACGGGTAGAGGTTGACCACGACCATGTCGGTCGCATCCCACCCTAGGTCCCTCAGTTCCGACTCCTGCTGTCTCGTCGCAAGAATCGAGGCGAAAATCCTTGGATGGAGAGTCTTCACTCTGCCGCCGAGGACCTCTTTCTGACCGGTGTACTCGGATATCGTGCCAGCCTTGACACCGTTCTCTGCAAGATACTTGGCGGTGCCGTCGCTCGCACGAATCTCGACGCCGAGAGATGTCAGACCCCGCGCAAACTCTAGAATGCCGTCCTTGTCCGCCACGCTGACTATTGCCCTGCGGACCTGAACCATTGTTGTTACCCCGAAGGGATAACAGCAGTGTAGTTAAGCCTTTTCGAGATTGAATCGCAAACGCTGGCTCGCGCATTTGGCGAAAGGCGCTCAGCTAGTTTCTTCGGCGGGAACCCCTTCTTGCCTGACCGATGGACTGGCGATTGATCGCCTTGACCTCCACATCTACCGAACAGTCCGTCTCGAGGAATGAGCCATCCCGGATTCGCAGACTCTTCAGGACTTTGGTCATCTCTTCCTCCGACGTGGCGGTAAGACTAGCCTTGAACACGGCGAAATCCACCGTGAGACGCCCCTCGTCGAGCGACGCTCTGCCGATTTTCCTGCTGCCGCTGGATAAAATGTTGCTCTCTATCTCGATACGCGTTGCGCGCACTCGCTTCATGTAGCCGAAGCACACTATGTCGGCATCCACCCAGTCACCGGGCTTTACCTGGAAATACGAACCTTTCGGATCGAACGCGATGATGTCTACGAATGTCTGCGGGTCCTTGGGATCATAGGCCCAACTCTCCCCCGGTGCCCTCGCGACCCTGAGATACAGCTCGCCCTCCTGCTCGCAGTGCGGGCACATGCAGCTCTGCAGGACCTTACCCCGAATCCTGAATCTCGCCTCGAAGTAGAGCGGGGACCTGATCGGCTTGCGCACGCACGGTTCATAGGGGGGTGCGGCATAAAACTGACTCCTCAAGAGCGCTGTCCAGGGGGTTGGCAACATTCAAATGCGACCTCGAAATCCTCTTTTGCGAATGGACGTGGCCTCTACGCCAGCAGCCAAGGATTCCCCGAGACACGCGGCGTTCATCGCAGCGGCCGGATCAATCTTCGGCAGGCCGCGAGAGATGGGGGGACTCGTTGGAAGCCTGGGGGTCAGAGCAGAGCCGTCACTCTACCCAGAAGCGAAGTACGTCCTCTACCAGGTCCTGATCCGCAACGCATCCTCTCAACCGATGATGAACGCGCGTATTGTGCCGGGTATCGTGAAGGGCAACATTGTTGCGAAGGATGCGCCGAAGATCATCCCGAAGCTGGGCGCCAATAGTTCTGGAACGGCGACTTTCATCCTTGAACCGACTGAGGAAGTCGGCCTCGTCGAGGTCGAGGGGTACATGACGTTCCAAAGGGAGCGCTACAACTCCCCCCTCCAGCTTCTGCTCCCCCCCGTCTCGTTCGACTTCAGTCTCCCGCAGCTGACGCATGTGAAGCTGAGCCAAGAGCAGTGGAAGGAGAAGGTCTCGCGCTACTTCTCCGACGAGGAGCCTTTCGTGTCCCGGAGGTCCGCGGAGGAGACCCTCGCGGCCGCATCAGAAGTTCTGATGGGTCTTGGCCTCGCCTACATCACGCGCTTCAAGGCCGAGGAGGGTTTTGCAGCCGAAAGGAGGGACTTCTTCGCCGTCGACAAGAGAGGCCGAGGATATGCCGCGAGAATACTGTGGAGGTATCCCTTCGCAAAGGACCAGAAACCAACCCTCCTAGTGCGCATGTTCGCGGAAACGGAGGACGGTCTGTTCGCGTTCTGCCACCGGGTCATCAAGAGGCTGGGCAAGGAGCTGATACCGACGGTGGCCGAGAGCCTCCAGGAGATGCCGGGATTGGACCAGCCGCAGTTCTGACGGGCCATTGTGGCCTGGCCCCGCCTGAAAAAACCGCCCAGAGCGAACCATGATGCCCGAGTCCGTCGGATGCGCTGGCATCTGACTCGGGAACAATCCGCCCCCATATGCGGACGTGAGGTCTTTTTCATGACAAAGAAAGATATATATATCTACCAAGACTAAAGTAATATCGGGTGTTTGATTGGGCAACCTCCCCCCTCCTTGAAACCCCACCCGATCAACACCTCCCTTTTTTAGGACTGTTTGAGCCTTGTGTAATTGCATCCCCCATAGTCCGCGCCTAGCAGAGCAAAGCTAATCATTCATCGTTCGATGTCCGCCACGGGTGAGTAGATCAAAGCGCTAGTCGTGGGAGGCGGTGGCCGTGAGCACTGCATTGTGGAGGCTTTGAGGCGAAGCGGCGCCGACATCTACGCGGTGGCGGCGAACAGGAATCCAGGGATTTCCAGAGCCGCCAAGGAGTTCCTCCTCCACGATGTCATGGATGTCGAGAAGATAACTGCCTGGGCCAAGGCGCGATCAATCGACCTAGCGGTCATAGGTCCCGAAGCTCCTCTTGGCGCAGGCATTGTCGACAAGCTTGCGGAAGTCGGCACCCCTGCGTTCGGCCCGGACAAGGCTGCGTCCCAGATCGAACTCAGCAAGGAGTTCGCTCGGGACCTCATGCGGGACTACAGGGTCCCGGGCCTGATCGACTATTGGGCCTTCAACAATGCGAAGGATTTTGAGGACTGGGTGAAGAGTTGCGATTTCGAGTTCGTCATCAAGCCAATCGGCCTGACTGGCGGGAAAGGCGTGAGGGTCTGGGGCGATCACTTCAACAGCAAGGGTGAAGCGTCCGCCTACGTCAATGAGATTCTGAAGGATAGGATTGGTGGGGCGGCCCGGTTCCTCATCGAAGAGAAGGCCGTTGGCGAGGAGTTCAGTCTGCAGGCTTTTTCCGATGGCAAGAATGTCATCCCCATGCCGTTGGCACAGGACCACAAGAGGGCATACGAAGGGGATAAGGGGCCAAACACCGGTGGCATGGGATCATACTCGGATTCAGACCACATGCTTCCTTTCTTGACCCGCAGCGACTACGAGAAAGCTTTGGACATCATGAAAAAGACAGTCAAGGCCATGAAGGCGAACGGCACACCGTTCCGAGGCTGCCTCTATGGGGGCTTCATTGGCACCAAGAGTGGCCCGAAGGTTCTCGAGTTCAACGCGCGTTTTGCAGATCCTGAGTGCATGAATGTGTTGCCAATCCTAGAGAGCGACTTCGCGAAGCTCTGCGAGGGCGCCGCGACGGGGTCGCTGCCCAAGAGCGCGAGATTCGCGAAGAAAGCAACTGTCTGTAAGTATGTTGTGCCCGAAGGGTATGGCACGAAATCCCTCTCAGGCATGCCCGTCGAGGTCGACGAGAAAGCAATCGCCAGAGACGGAGCCGAGCTGTTCTGGGCTGCAGTGGATGAGAGGGATGGGAAGACCTACACGATGAGCTCACGGTCTCTTGCTGTTGTGGGGATCGAAGACACTCTTGAGAAAGCGGAGCAGGTCGCGGAAGCCGCCTTGCGCCACGTCCGCGGGCGGGTATATGTGCGCCACGACATAGGGAAAAAGGACGTCCTCGCCCGGAAGGTCAGGAGGATGGAGGAGATCAGGCAAGGGAAGGTTCACTGAGGGGATGCCCAGAAAGCTTTTATCACCGCCACCGCAATGGCCGTCCCATGAAGAACCTCGAGAGAATAATCGATGAGATAGAGTCTCAGTTCGACGACACCGACAACGCGCGGGAGCTCTGTCTCAAATCATCGAGGACGATAACGCGCCTCGCGAGCGGAGCGCTCCGCCATCTGCACAGGGGCGAGGACATCGACTCGCTTGTGCAGGAAGCGAGGGAAGAGGTGTCGAAGCTGAGGAGCGTGCTCGCGGACCACCAAGAACTCCTACATTCAGGCTATGTGGAAGAAGCGCTTCAAGAGTTCACCGAGGTTGTCATAGTCGATCATATCTTGAAAGAGAAAGCACTCCCTGCACCGAAGGAAATCGGTGTGCCCAACGCGGCCTACCTGCTTGGCCTGGGTGATGTCGTCGGCGAACTCAGGCGTGAGGCCCTGGAACGCCTCAGGAAGGGTGACCTTGCACAAGCGACTCGTTACCTCGAGGGCATGGAAGAGATATATGACCAACTGATGAGGTTCGACCACCCGTCCGCGATAGTGCCGATCAGACGAAAGCAGGACGTGGCCCGCACATTGATCGAGAAAACGAGGGGGGAGATAGCTGTCGCGACGAGGGGCAAAGTCCTCGAGGACAAGATAGGGGGACTGGAAGGCAAGCTGTGAGGGGTAGTCTCAGGTCGGACTTTGGAAACGAAACATATTTAATCAGATGGCTGAGTGTTCAGAGGCGCAGGAGGAGCATATACCATGTCCCCTGAACTCGAGATGCGCGCGGTAGATTCGAAAGTGACGACCAGAAAACGAGTCCCGACGGGGATTCCGGGGCTGGACAGCCTTCTGGAGGGAGGGTTCCTCGAGAGGACGACGGTGGTGCTCATCGGTTCGAGCGGGACGGGCAAGACCACTTTCGCGGCCCAGTTCATCATGCACGGGCTTGAGAACGGTGAGCAGGCCCTCTACGTGTCCTTGGAGGAGCCACCGGAGCAGATCATCAAGGCGGGCGAGTCGATGGGGTTCGAGCTAGGGAGCCACGTTGACAAGGACCTCTTCTTCATCCACCTGAAGGGCAAGAACTTCAAGAAGATGATCGAGGAACAGCTGCCGCAGCTCGTCAAGGCGAGGGCGGGCTACGACCTCACGACGCGTGTGGTGATCGACCCGATGACGCCGGTGATTTGGGCCACGCAGGACAAGCTCGAGCAAAGGGAACTGATTGGCAAGCTGTTCTACACTCTGAAGGAACTTGGCGTCGTTCTGTGCACGGTCGAGGAGCATGCGAAACCCGGCGAGACGATAGGAGAGGACGTGTTGCTCCCGCTGTACCTGAGCGACGGCGCGGTCCACCTGGAGTTCTTCCCGATAGGGGGCGCGTTCAACAGGACCTTGAGGATACTCAAGATGAGGAATATTCACCATGGAGAGGGAGTGTATCCGTACATCTTCGCGAGAGGGGTCGGCATCGTGGTCAGAGCCGCCCCGGTGGAGGTCCCGCCGGAAAGAGTGAAGAGCTACGACAAGGTCTTCGATGAGGCGCTGCGCACAGCAGAGAGCCTCAAGGCCAGCCAGGCTTTGATGCGCAAATTGAGGATAATGAGGGATACCTGGGACTACGACTACTCACCCGAGGAAGCGCTCCAGACCATTTTCGACTCATATGACCTCAAGCGAGTGAAGTAAATGAGCTACCACGGAAGGGTCGAAAAGACCATGGAGGCCGAGAGTACTGGCCTTCTGAGCCACCTAATCCAGACAGCACTGGACCGTGTGCGCGAGGAGAACAAGTTCGACATCGTCATGTTCCTAGGTATCGACGGCCGCATCTTTTGCTCGAGCATCCCCAATCTCCTGGACAGTGCGCAATATCAACTGCTCAACATGGTAAAGGAGAACCTCCCCCACATCTGTTCGCAGCTGGCGACCAAGAACCTCCTGCTGAGCATGCAACGCTATGAGACGGGCTCGATGATTATCTCGGGCGTCGGCGACAAGGCGTTCCTCGTGTTCCTGATGACTTCCGAACTCGACGTCGCAAACCTCGGTCCGATAGCCAAGAAGGTTCTGAACACCAGCGTCGTAGTTCATCACTTGATGGAGCTGAAACCGATAACCATCGAGGCAACGAAGAGCTACGACGAGGAGGTGTCGACAGAGCTCCGCAAGCTCTCCAGGCTGCTGTTCGTCGAGAAGTTCGATTCCACCCGCCAGTACAGGAAGAACATGGAGGTCCACAAGTACCTCAGGGAGGAGCTCGGCCAGGTCCTCGAGAGGGGGCTCCTGGACGAAGTCATAACCATGGCATACAATGAGGTGGGGACATCCGCCGCCTACATGAACGACCGGCAATGGGAGGCGCTGCTGGGATTGATACTCGAGGAAGTGAGGAAACTGTGCGGCGATGTCGTGGCCGACAGGTGCTCCAAGAAATGGAAGCCAGAGGTCGAGCGCTTGCTGCAATCATTCGTGTGAGGTGACAGTTTGCTGGATGTCGCCTTAGTCTCACTCATAAATGACCTCAGTGAAAAGGCGGGAGCTGATGGAGTCATTCAGTTTTGGCAGCGTGTGGGCGAGAACCTCGCCAGCAGGATGGGGAAAGAGGCCTATCTTGGATGGCCATCGTTCAACGTGGCGGTGCGTGAGGGCAGGACCGCCTTCAGCATCGAGGGCGAGACCGTAACCCTCACCGACATGGCGATCATGGACGTTGACGGGGACGTCGTCGGCTACCTCTATGCGCTTAAGCAATGTGTCTTCCTTCCCACGATCCTCCGTGTGAGGTACACATCGGGGGACCTCCCTAGGGCCGATCGCGAGGTCGCGCAGGAGTACAACGATTCGCATCACGACATCGCTATCTGCAACTTCTGCGTGTTCCATGAGAGATTCCGGGAGGAGGTCGCGAAGAACATCACAGTCTCGAGCCAGCCCCTCAATTGCCTGCTCCTGGCGACCAGGGGCTTCACCGGCGAGACGAAGATATCCACGAAGAACCTTCAGAAGATTGGCATCAACCCGGAGCATGTGAGGGCCCTGCTGAGGAACTATGAGTGCGTCTACGCGCTCGAGATGCGCGGCGCTAGGCTCAAGGAGGGCGACTGATGGCCCGCCTGATGGAGAGCAATCCGTTCGTCGAGGTCGCCACCCACTTCTTCCTGGAGGATCTCGCGGACAAGGTGGGAATCCAAGGCTTGAACAACTATCTCATCGGTCTGGCCAAGACTCTTGCCAACCACATGCCTGAGGAGGAGTGGCGGGACTGGAAGGAGTTCCTGGAGGCGATGCGCGCTGGAGACACGATGCTCTCGGCGTTTGAGGACGTCGTCGCCCTGACGGATTGCTGCATGGTTACAAGACATTCGCCATTCGAGCGTGGCTGGCGGGAATACGTCAAGCGGGTGGGCAGCTTCTCTCCCGCGCACAAGAAAGTCGCCGAGTTCTACAACAAGAACGTCAAGCCGACCGCGGTGAACTCGCTCCACATAATCCTGCAGACCTTCAGGGCAGCCGCGGCCCCGCGCGTCAAGGTCGCGGGCAAGAGCGTGCGCTACGCGCAGATAGCGACCGTCTGGCCGGATGGTCAGAGAATGGTTGCCTCGGACGCTGAGAGGCCCGAGCTGCTCAAGAAGGCGGGAATATCGGAAACGAAATTGAGGATGCTCCTCCGCGATAACGCCGAAGTCTGGATACTCTGGACAGACAAGTAGTACAGAATAGGCTCAGCGTGTCTTCTTTCTGCGCCTGTAGGCAATCACCAAGAGCAATCCGCCCACGAAAATCAAGGCAGCGAACAAGATGAGATATCCCGTCGCAAGTTCCCCGCCCATCCTGTAGAAAGTGTCGAATGCCACGACTTCACCTTTGGAGGGGTCGATTACCCCGTTCCCATCAATGTCGGCCTCTACCCTTATCGTGTGCTGACCAGCGTTCAAACCTACTGGTATCCAGCTGAGCGTCGCCGTTCCCCTGTCGCCCGGATTGATGCGGCTTATCACCTTGGAACCCGCGAAAACATCATCCACGTAGAAGCGGACCGTCGTATTCAGCACGGCGGCACCGCCATTGTTCTTGAAACTCGCGGTCAATGTCAGGGGTGCCAGCACCTGCACCGTGAGCGTTTTCCTCACCGTGGCATTGGCCGTGCTGTTCCCAGAGGTCGCCTCGACCACGAGGTCGAAGCTGCCTTCGCTGCTCGGGGCTGTGACGTTGACCTCGTAGGTCTTGTTCTGGCCGCTCCGTTCGCCGGGACTCCCGGCCAAGGGAGATGCGCCGCCAAGATTCGAACCCTGGACCCAGTACTTGATCGTGTAGTTCCCGTTGTTCTCGGCCGGACCGCCGCTGACATTCACGTAGTAGATCGCGACCTGCTGAGGCGTCATTGCCGCCGGCCCTTCCACGCTGAGCGCGACTGGCGTCTGGGCCCGGCCGCCAGGCTGCGCGATGATAAACACCATCGTCACGAACGCCGCGACGAGCAGAACGCGTCTCATCGTCTGCTCCTCCTATACCTGTCCCTCACCGCCAAGACCACGAATATCACTGCGACGGCAGCGAACGCGCCCGTTATGGTGATGAGCGTCATGTTCCACCCCACCTGCCTTTCGACTCTGCCGCCGCCCACCGCGACGTTGCCGTCCAGGGAGAGCTGGGGCAGGACGGTCGGTACATCCAGGGTGCTTTCCATACCATTCTGCAGTTCGACCTTCACCCTCGCGACCAAACCCGGCAGCCCGCCGGTGTTCTCCATGACGAGCGTCACGCGGGTTGTCGCGTTCGCGCCGACCGTGATCCCGGTGATGACGTCGTCGTAGGCCGTGGAATTGACGCGAATCTTGGCAATCCATCCGAGATCCGCCATCGTGGGTGCATTCGTGACAGTCATGTTGACCAGCTCGACCGCATTGCCCGTGTTGGCAATCTCCAGCGTGTAGTTCAGATACTTGCCATCGAAGACCGGTTTGACCTCGGTCGTGCGCAGCGCGATTCCCTGCGTCCTTGTCACATTCAGGGGAAGCTTCAGAGTGAACCTGTTGACCGTCGCGTTGACGCAGTACCCCGTGATGCTCACGTCGGGATGCTCCACTTTGGCGTCGAATGGCACCTTGACAGTGGCGACGACGGTTTCATAATTGACCGGTATTCCATCCACGGCTCCGAAATCCACATTGACGATGTCGTTGTCAAACTCGACCGTCCAGCCGACCGTGGCGCCTTCCAGCTTGTATGTGTCCGGCATGCTCCCGGTGTTCGTCACTCTGATCAGGAAATCTACCGAGCTGCCGGCGGCGAACGTTGGCTGATCGGATGTGGTGTTATGGCTCATTGCGATGCCCTGCCGCGGAATTCTGGCCAGACCTATCTCCCCGAGAGAAGTGTCGCCTTCGACAGTCCTCGCGATGGTGTTGTTGTACCCGACCGTCAGACCGTGCTCGGTAAGCATGGCCAGCATCTTGATCGTGTACCGCTGCGCGGGAACGTAGAACTCGAGGTTGCCATTGTCGTCGGTGTAAACATCCCAGAAGATGGAATCGGTGAACGTCACCTTGGTTGTAATCCTCACATGGTCGAGGTACGTCGTGACGCCGGTGACCTTGTAGCCCTTCGCGAGGCTCAGATTCATGTATGTCGACGTGCGCGGCTCGACATTGATGTACTGGAGCGATACGCCATGGCTGACCGGGTCGTATACCCGCATCATGTATGTGGCGGGAGCCAGCTGTATGCTGTAGGTGCCGTCGGCTGCGGTGACGGCGGTCAGGTTGATACCGTCAGGCGTATCTGGTCTGAACTCGAGAGTCGCGGCGATGGGCAGGCCTTGATACTCCATGTGTCCCGCGATCGTCGAATTGTCCAGCGTCCTCGTGAGAGTCAGATCGTAGGTGATCTGGAAAAGCGTCTGCGGAACGACCAGAATCGATGAATATGCATAGCGCACGTATCTCTTCGTGTAGTCAATCGTGGCTGCGCCGGGATAGTCCACGCTGACCGTGTAGTTGCCAGCCACCAGATTGGCTGAATAGCTGCCCTCGGAGTCGGTTTTCGTCTCGTAAGTCGCCCCTCCGTCGCTCACGAAGCTGACCGGCGCAACCTCAAACAGATCCGCGTTGTCGTACTTGAGCCGGCCCGAGACAGCAGCTGCCCTGTCAAGGCCGACCTGCAATTGGAGCGGGGCCGCCACAGTCAGACTCTCAAACGCCGCATAGTAGATGCTGCTCTCGTTATAGCTCGCGTAGAGCGTGTAATCCCCTTCCGCGAGCATGAGATCGAACGACCCGTCTGCTGCGGCGGTAAACTGGGAGGACTCCGGCCCCTGGAACGCCATGAATGCCGCCTTCGGCACGCCTTGAACGTTGACCGTGCCAGAGACGGACATTCTCAGGAAGAGCTGCAGGTTCCTCGTGATACTCTCTCCACCGACCTGCAATGACAACGTCTCGGTCCTGGAGTCCTGGAACCTGACATCGGCTTGACCGGCCACCAGAGGCTGATCGACCTTGATCGTGTATCTGCCCGGCACCAAGCCAATCGCGTAGATGCCGGTGGACTCGTCTGAGAAGGCTGAAGCATTGACAGCGCTCGAATCTTTCGCCACGAACTTGATCTCGACAGATTCACCCACGAGTGGCGTTCCCTGGAGGAAGAGCTGCCCGGTGACTGTGACGTTGTACGGCAGGAGGGATGACGTGAACTTGGGCGCAAGCGCTATCAGGCTGGCGGGTCCAAGACTCAGCGTTTGGAAGCCTGCCTTGCTGACCTGCATCACATATGTGCCATTCGAAGGGAGAGTGAGCTCATAGCGGCCCTCGGTCCCGGCGAAAGTCTCGGCGTTTGTACCAGACGAGTCGGTGAAGGTGATGCGTGCGTCCTCGGTCCCCTCTCCGGGCTCAAGGAATCCATTTCTATTCTTGTCATAGAAAACCTGGCCGCCAACCAGCGTCCCCACCTTCAGGCTGATATCATAGTTCAGGCTCGCGAAGAAACTCTCACTCTTCAAATATGACAGGTTGTAGAACCCCGCCTGGACCACATAATATCCCTTGGGCAGGTAGGCCAGATATCCGCCGTCAGCGGATGATGTTCTGACGCTGACCGAGGCGACGCCATTGTTGAAGGTGACGTTCAGACCGCCGATGCCGCCCTTGGTCTTGTCGACGGAGTACGCGATTCCCTGCACGACGACGCCCTCGGAGAAATTCGGGTCGAATATCGTGTCGGTTCCCTCTCCGACGGTCACCCTGCCGACGAATGCGTACAGTTGACCCTGCCTGTAATGTCTGGCATTGACATCATATGTCCCGAGCGGGAGCCGGACTGAATATGAGCCTTTCTCGTCCGAAAGAATGGCCGTGCCGACCTGGGTGGCTCCGACCCTGTTGATGTCGAGCAGCACGCCGCCCTGGAGCAACCCCGCGATGGATGTCTTGCCCTTGAGCAGGCCGGAGAGGGCGAGCGTCATGTTGTAAGTCGTGGTGGCGGTGCCTCCCACCTTTATGTGCTGGGGGAGAGTCGTGTTGGCCCCAAGGCTGGCTGAAATCGTGAAATTGCCGGGCAGTACATCGAAGCCGTACTGACCGGTGCTGCTCGTCCGGATGATGAGCGAGTTGCCCCACGCCTCGTCGAACGCCTCAACAGTCGCACCAGAGGCGGTGATGTTCCCTGGGAGCAACACGGTCCCCTCGATCTTCGTGGTGTTCAGCAGTATGTTCTGGATATCATCCGTCTTGCCGACGGTGATTGACGGGGCGGCGATAGTCCTCCCGCGGAAGGTGACTGTGGTTGTGTACTGGCCCTCATACGCATGTTCCAGAAGATAGATTCCGTTGCTGTACGTGGTGACCGTCCTGACCAAGTTCAGGCTATTGTGCTTGAACGAAATCTGGGCGTTGGCAACGGAGTCCTCCCCCGTCGTCTGGTTCCCGTCACCGTTGACGTCTATGAAGGAGATTCCGCTGATGGTGACCCCCCTGACGATTATGTTGCGCACGATGTTGTAGTCGGCCAAGCCATCTCCGTTCCTGTCGATCTCAAGCCTCATCGCCTGATCGTCGCTGATGGTGAGGAACTGTTGATCCAGGACGGTCGCGCCCGTCATGGAGCGCGGATCCAGGGTGCCGATCGAAGCAACCACCCTGACTTGGCCGAATGGCGCCAACAGGCTGTACCTGCCATTCTCGTCCGTGAGGACGGAGTAATGGGGCGTGGGGTTAGTCGGGTCCTCGTAATCTTGAACGGTGACGCGCACGCCTGGCAGCGGCGTGACCCCGTCGACGGTCACAGTCCCGTTGATGTAGGCTCCATCATAGTACTTCAGAAACACGGTCCCGCTGCTCGCGAGAGTCGAGTTGCTGAAGTCGATAACGCCGGTCATCTCATTGCGGTTTATCTTGCGCTGCATGTTAAGCGCGCCGTCCTCGCCGAAGTAGTTCACCGCAGTCCAGTCCCCGCTGTGATTCTGGTAGTCATTCAACCCCCAAGGATTGAAGTAGGCCGTCTTGTAGACGACCTTGAAGTGACTCATGTTCCAGCCCTGCATGGGCATCATCGATTGGAGCTCTCCGCGGATACCCGGAAGGCAGTCGCTGGTGGAGCATGCCGTGTTGACATCAGTAGGCCCGAACCCCATGTAAGCGCGGTAGAATATGCTGTTGTAGAACATGTCGGTGTACTTTATGTTCAGACTGCTGGTGGTCGCCCCGATGGGTACGCTGTCCGCAGGGAATGTGCCCTTGTCCGTCACAGCCTCGATGTTGAAGAAATCGATCGGCAGGACGCGGCCGTCCGGCAGGTTCTCGACTCTATGGTCCGACAGCTTCACCGGCGCATAGAATATGTTGTTGCCGCTACCAGTTGTCGGGAACATCCTAGAGTCGACTCCGAAGTACCGTATCGACCATCCGGTCGTCTCCGAGATGTCGTGGTACAAGGAGGCCATCTGGTCCGTCGTGGTTTTCGTATCAAGGTAATGACTCAGGTAAATGTAGATGGCGTTCAACGGCTGCATCCTCGTATCCCAGCGTCCGTACGTAACGGGGTCGCCCAGGACAGCATCTATCAGGGGCGATGGGTTGTGATATGCGTCAACGATCTTCGAGGGATCCACCCCATAGCGCTCAAGATCCGTCATGACTGCTCGGCTCAGCTGCCCGTTGTTGGCGTAATAGTCGCCCTCAATCAATCTGATTGTGAATAACGCGATGGCAGCGTCCTCGCTCTGCGCGGTGATGAACTGCCCTGCGATCTGGTATCCGTCCTGGAAATTATCCGCCACTGTGGGATGTTCTCCCCTGTCGACCGCCTCGAAGCCGTAGTCCCACCAGCTCAGGTAGGCCGGCCGCTGCTCTGGCACCACGTCGGTATCTTGTTTGGCGAACCATTCCCACGCGGCGGGGAAGTAACCTGAAGTCAGAGGCAGTGAATACCCGAATGCCCCGAAGTAGAACGTGTTCGTGCCCCTGCCCGTCGGGGGCGTGTAACCCTGCGGCCTCAGAAAGTCGGGCATGGTGTAGTAAATCTGCCGGTCGTAGGCCGCCTTCTCTTCATACGGTATTGAGGCGTCCACGCCGAACCAGACGTTCGGGAGCAGTAGGAGGAATACTATGAACAGGGCGCCAAGGACGTGCCTAACTTTGACACTCTTCCTGATTGCGGTGAGCTTGCTGCCGCCTGAGAGACTGTGGAACGTCTTTTTCATCGTTTCGAAGTCGAGCCATCCCACCATCAGCACGATTACCCAACCGGCAGTAAGAGCGAACGCTGGGCTGGCATTGAAGATAAATCGGGCCGCAGCCATCGACATGAAAATCGCTGCGAAGCTCCATGTCAACACGAACAGGTAGTCTGGCTCCTGTCGCTTGGGCAGCTTCCATGCCATCCAGAACAGGCCGAAGAGGGAAAGGTAAAACGTGACCGCTCCGAAAGATAGAATCGCTTGGCTCAGCCCCGGAGGCTGCGCCTCTGCTATCGTTTCATACAACTTAGTCGGCACGAAGTAGCCTGCGCCGCTCACGAAGGCGTTTGCGACGGCGGGATTGACGATCACAAGTATTACAAAGAGAGCGCCGCTTGTCACCAGCACCGAGGGGAGGATGATCGCCCACGGGTAGTTGCGCGTTATCGTCAGAACGAGGCCGAGGGCCGTGGCTGCGAGGAACAGTATAAGGGGCACGTCGTACCAAGTCTTGACCTGGCCATAGAGGACATACCAGGGAGCGGCAAGAAGGAGCGCGACACCCATGGTGATCGTGAAGCATATGCCTATCCCCATCGGATCCTTGTCACGCAAGCGGTCGACGAACAGCTGGAGGATGACGTAGACCAAGAGAATGATTGGGGCATAGGCCCAGCCCTGCCAGATCAGCGCGACAGTGGCCATGGCCATCCCGGACATGACGCTGTAGAGCACGGCCTTCTGATTTTCCTTGAAGAATACGCTGAGGCCAGAGACGATGGAGGACCGCCCGTCCTTGGTCGCGAAGTTCCATGAGGCGACCCAGCGCCTATCGTTGAGGGCTTTGAGCGCTTTCATGAAGAAGAAGAAGCTGGTGACCACGAAGAAGAGCGTCATTGAGTCATGGTCGGCGTCGGTTGCCTGACTGCGCTGGAGATGCGCCGGCATTACCGCTAGAAGGAATGCCGCGACCAGCCCCGCCCTCTTCCCCATGATGTTCTTCGTGAGGAAGTAAGTTGGGAATATCGTGAGAGCGCCCCAGACAGCGGTGGACAGTATGAACACCGCCATCACGCTCCGCCAGACGTCTCCCACGAGGGGCGAGAGCGCTATGCCCGGAACGGCGATGAACCAGTTGAATATCGGCGGCCTGGGATTGCCCAGGCCCATGGGATAGTTCAGCATCGGGTCCCAATCCAGCTGCTTCCCGGTCGTTACGATATTCCTGATGGTTTTTTCCCAATAGAACGAGTCGGATCCCCCAGAGAGCAGATTGTCCTGAAGTGACAGGCCGAGGGGGAAGTATGCTCTCAGGAAGAGCGCCAAGCCAAAAATGGCCAGGAGCATAACCACTACATTGGCATTCTTTCTAAGCCAGTTACGTAGGGTATCCACTTGTCGCTCACCGAAGTAACTTGGCTAATTCTGCAACCCCTATATCTAGGTTTACACATCATTCCACTGGCGGTAATGAAGGGGCGGACCTTGCGAAACCATTGCGCAATCTTCATTCATGCTGCGTCCCTTGTCCACAACAATGGATTCGCTCAGGCTGGCCGGCAACCTGGAAATCCTCAAGGAAAAGGCGCTGCTGCTCCGCGACGAGAGCCTGCTAGTCATAGCCGATCTCCATCTGGGTTACGAAGGCACTCTGCAGCTGGAAGGGATCTCGATTCCGCGAAGGCAGAAGGCGGTCATGCTAGAATCGCTCTCGCGCATCATCGACGATCACGCGCCGGAGACCACCGTCGTCAACGGCGACTTCAAGCACAACTTCTCGCGCAATCTGGACGAAGAGTGGCTGGAGGTCAAGGAGGTTCTGAGGTTCCTCAAGGACAGGACAAGGCTCGTCGTCGTCAGAGGAAACCATGACAACTACCTCGCGACGATCCTGCACGACATGGACATCGAGCTGAGGAAGAGCTACAGAGCGGGTGGATACACGTTCGCCCACGGGCATTGGGACGTCAAGACGAAGGGGGCCGTTGTCATAGGCCACGAGCATCCTGCGCTGAAGCTGAGGGATGAGGTCGGGGCGGTTGTGTCGCTGCCCGCTTTCGTGGTGGGCCGAGATGTGATCGTTCTGCCGGCTTTCAGTCCATTGGCGTTGGGCACGGACGTGTCTTCGCACCCATATCTTTCGCCTGTGCTGAACGCCCGCGACATCAGCGATGCCAGAGTGCTGGCAGCTGATGAGAAGGAGGGCATCCTGGACTTCGGGACAATGGCGGATCTAAAGGGTCGGAATGCTGCTCTGATTCTGAGATAGTCACGGCGGGCCTAAGGAGAGAGGCCGACCGCACCTCATTGCTGAAGACGGTGGTCGCAACTCGACCATGCGGGATCGCGGCCGTTGTGGAGAACGTCCGCAACTCCGACTTATCATGAAGCGGTGCCGATCTCAAGCTAAGGGTTTTAACCATCACCGCGTTTACATCGCGAGGGGAAGACGAATGCCCAAGAAGACCACTCTCTCAGTGATTAAGGCTGACGTCGGAAGCATCGCGGGCCACCAAGTGGTGCACCCGAGACTGGAAGAAACCGCCCGCGAGTCGCTCAAGAAGGCGAAAGCGTCCGATGTGCTCATCGATTTCCACGTGACCCACTGCGGCGATGACCTGGAACTCATAATGACCCACCGCCACGGCGTGGATTCGCCCAAGGTCCACGAGCTCGCATGGCTGACGTTCGAGAAGTGCACCAAGGTCGCGAAGGAGCTTCACCTCTACGGCGCAGGCCAAGACCTACTGTCTGACTCCTTCTCGGGCAATGTCCGCGGCCTCGGCCCGGGCAGTGCGGAGATGGAGTTCTCGGAGAGGCCGGCTGAGCCGGTTGCTATCTTCATGATGGACAAGACCGAACCTGGGGCCTTCAACCTCCCCACATTCCGCATGTTCGCCGACCCATTCTGCAATCCGGGCTTGGTCATCGACAAGGCGATGCACGACGGCTTCCGATTCGAGGTCTGGGACATCATGGAGCACAAGTGCATCTTCTTCAACTGCCCCGAGGAGATGTACGACCTCCTCGCTTTCATCGGCACGAAGGGGCGATACGTAATCAAGCGCGTCTACTCCCGTGGCGGGAAGGTCCCCGCCGACGAGCCGGTCGCCTGCATATCGACGGACAAGCTCAGCCACATCGCAGGCAAATATGTGGGGAAGGACGACCCTGTCGGGATGATGAGATCCCAAAGTGGCCTCCCCGGCATGGGTGAGATCCTGGAGGCTTGGTCGTGGCCCTTCCTGGTGAGTGGATGGAACCGCGGCTCGCACAACGGTCCAGTGATGCCTATCGGGATGAAAAACAACCGCACGAGCAGATTCGATGGCCCTCCGAGGGTTTTCGGCCTGGGATATCAGATTGCTGATGGGCAGCTGGTCGGTCCCGTCGACCTTTTCGACGACCCCGCCTTCGACCCGGTCAGGCAGCAGTCGGCCGAGCTGGCGGACTATATGCGCAGGCACGGTCCTTTCGAACCGCACAGGCTCCCAATGGACGAGATGGAGTACACCACCATGCCTGAGCTGATGGAGAAGCACAAAGGCAAGTGGAAGCAAGTGAAGTAGTCCCGCCCTAGGCGCTCGCCTTCCGCTTCTTCTTGATCCGCCTGAGCGCTTCCATGTCTTCCCTCGCGGAAGCCTTGGCCTTCTCCCACCAGAAAATCGCCTTCTCACAGTACGGGTCGCCGTGGCCGAGGCACTTGATCTTCGCTCCCTCGATGCCCGGCCCCATGGCCTCACACATGCCTTCGGTGAACCCTTCGTCCATTGCCTCGCACATCTCACGCGGATATTTCATCGCGAGCTCTTGGAAGGGACAAACGTACTCCCTGAACACGATGTGGGCTTGGTCCAGCTTCCTCGTCTCAGCAATCACGCCCATGTCGCGAAGCGTCTGTTCGACGAACAGCTTCGAGAACAACTCTGGAGTCCAATCCGTAATCTGCCCACGGACCTTAAGTTCCTTTATCATGGACCTGCCAGACGCCCTCCCAATTTCGGTGAGGGTCTTCATGAGCTTCTCCTCCCCGAGCTCCTCGCGAAGCTGCGTTAGGAACAGGCCCGATAGCATCTCGTACTGCCTACGTGGGAACCCGTGGATCCGCTTCCCCGCGGCCATCCTGTAGCGGACCATCGGCCTCCCGCTCCTCACGCCCTTCTCCCTGCTCGACTCCTCGACGAGACCCGCCGCCTCCAATGTCTTGAGGTGGTACCGAACAGTCGCGGGATGGAGGTCAAGCGCCTTAGACAATTCAGCCACGGTCTTGCTCGCGGCCGCGAGGCAGTTGAGGATGAGCATCCTCGCCTCGCTTGAAAGCGCTTCATATGATCCTGGCGCCTCGTTGCTGGGAGTCATGGTCGCCACCTTCTATGAACGGTCGCAATGAAGCCTTTTCGCAATTTCGGTTTGAACACTTCACACTAAGAAGGCTATCCTATATGCAATTCTTGAAGTAAGTTCTCCATCTTGCGGCAAGGGAGAAAACAAACGTATTAAGTCGCATGCGCCATTCTGTCGCTTGCCATGAGGCTACCCGTCGTAATCGTGAACTTCAAAGCCTATCCCGAGGCCCTTGGCCATGCGGGCATCGAGCTCGCCAGGACCTGTTCCAAAGTCGCCGAGGCGACCGGGGCCTCCATCGCGATTGCGCCAGCGATGCCGGACCTGGCCAGAATCGCGGGGGATGTCAATCTGCCGGTTCTCTCACAGCATTTCGACCCCGTCTTGCCCGGTAGCAAGACTGGCTGGACGCCTCTGATGGCGGTCGAGGAGGCGGGGGCAGTTGGGACCCTCCTGAATCATTCCGAGAGGAAGATGCGGCTGAGTGACCTCAAACTGGCCGTCCAGATGTGCGGTGAGGCAGGGATAGAAGCGGTCGTCTGCGCGGACACAATCGATGAGGCCAAGAAAGTGGCGAGGTTGCATCCGGAGTATGTGGCGATAGAGCCACCTGACCTGATTGGAGGCGATATCTCGATCACCACCGCCAAACCTGAGGTCGTGACCGATGCCGTCGAGGCCGTGCGCAAGGTCGACTCGGAGATCGGCGTGCTCTGTGGCGCCGGTGTCAAGTCGCGCGAGGATGTTCGGAAGGCTCTCGAGCTGGGGACTGTGGGCGTTCTTCTCGCCTCCGGCGTGGTCAAGGCACATGACCCACATAAGGCACTGCTTGACCTCGCGAAGGGGCTCACACGCAGCTAGTCGCGGCCCCCGCTACATGTAGATGTCTCCGATAAGTATCGTTGTCTTCAATTCCTCCTCAGATGGATTGCCGTAGAAGGAGCGCGTACATCGCTGTCCTCGCTACCGCCATTGTCGCCCTTCCTGGCGTTGCGGCGGGACCTGCTGTCTGGACAGATTCCAGCAACTCATCCTTGCTCGTCGCCGAGGTCTACTACAACTCCCTTGTCGCGAACGAATACGTTGTGATTCTCAACCCCGCAGACGCAGAAATCGCGCTCGCGAACTGGACCCTCACTGACCTCGAGGGGACCCTGGCTTTCCCGCCAGATGCGTCCGTCGAAGCGGGACAACATGTGGTCATCGCTCAGAACTCGAGCCTGTACCGCCGTGACACGCTGGAGAGCGCGGATTTCCGCTACGCGGGAGGAGACGCTCCCGCCATGGTGGCTAGAGGAGGGACTCTCGCGCTCAACAACGAGGGCGACGAAGTCATCCTGAGGAATCCTCAAGGGGATGTCATCGACGCTTTCATTTATGGCGACTCGGACTACGCAGGGCCCGGATGGGGTGGACCGCCGGCGAAGGTGCTGGCGAAGGGTCGCGTCGCGCATCGGATCGATTCGGGCGGCATCCTCCAAGACACGGACTCGTCTTCGGACTGGCATTGCATCAGGACGCACGTGATCGGCCAGTCGGCTCACCCCCTGACCGTGTTCGAATTCGACGGCGTCGCGCAAGGAATCATATCTCCAGATTCTGCGTCGGATGCTCTTTCTGGAATCATCGATTCCGCGGAGGATTCGATCTTCCTCAGCATCTACGAGTTCACTGACACGACATTGGGCGGGAGGCTTCTGGAGGCAGTGCGCCGAGGAGTGGATGTGAAGATATTGGCGGAGGGCAGCCCCGTGAGCGGGATGGAGCAGGCAGAATTGAGCATACTGCGGGGCCTCAGCGACAGTGGTGCCTCGGTGCGCCTCTTGCTGGACAACTCGAGTCTCGGGGTCAAGGCGCGCTACCGCTACGACCACTCGAAATACGCAGTGATAGACAACATGACCGTGGTTGTCAGCTCGGAGAACTGGGTGCGAAACGGGTTCCCGCCGAATGGTGCGACCGGCAACAGGGGGTGGTCCGTCAGAATGGATAATCGCGAGCTTTCGAATTTCATGGCGGGAGTTTTCCTGGAGGACTGGAACCCCGCCAGGATGGACAGCGTCGATTTGACGCGCTCTTCGATATCGCCGGTGAGCGACGATGGCGAGGCTGAGGGCGGCTTCGTCCGCGAATTCGCTCAGCAGCCTTTCACGGGTCACTTCCGCGTCACTCCCGTGATCGGCCCTGACAACTCGCTGCATCCGGACGCGGTGATCGGCCTCATCGAGTCGGCCCGGAGTCACCTCCGCATAGAGCAATTCTACGTCAGCAAGTCATGGGGGGCATCGCCCAACCTATTCCTGGAAGAAGCGGTGAATGCCGCGAGGAGGGGCGTCGACGTCCGAATCCTCCTCGATTCCTCGTGGTACAACGTGGATGAGAACGAAATGATGGACAACGACGACACTGTCGCCTATGTCAACGAAGTCGCGGCCCGCGAAGGGATCCCCATCGCCGCCAAATTGGGGAATTCGGCCTCGCACGACCTAGTGAAGTTCCACAACAAGGGCATAATCGTCGACGGCGAAAGGGTCCTTGTATCCAGCATCAACTGGAACCTGAACTCGGTCACCGAGAACAGGGAGGTCGGCTTGATAGTGGAGAACCGAGAGCTTGCTTCCTTCTTCGACGCCGCCTTCGGGTACGACTGGAAAGATGACGTCACGCCCCCGTTCGCGGACGCAGGGGAGGACTTCGCCGTGCAGCAGGGAATAGAGGTTTACTTCTCCGCAGCATCCTCCAGAGACGATATCGGGATCGAGAGGTATTCATGGGACATCGGCGGGGACGGAAGCTACGAGCTCAACGGATTCGTCGCGTCTTGGCGGTTCCCTGTCCCGGGAGAGTACTTCGTCGTGCTCCGCGTCGAGGATGCTTGGGGCAACGCGGCCCAAGACTGCGTCAACGTGACGGTCATTCGGACCAATGAACCCCCCGTGCCTGGAGGACCGCCGATGCCGTGGGTCCTTGCTCCGATCGGGGTTCTAGCCACCGTCTCCATCGTTCTCGCCATCGTGATTCGACGTAGGAAACGGTAAATACCGTCTGAGCCTTGTTAGCCCGTGGCTTCGCAGCCGACCTTCTCCGCGGGAGCGCTCGAGAAATTCTGCTACTGTCCGCTGACATGGTGGCTGAGCCGTGGCGGTGCCGAGGAGAAGGAAGAGGCCCTCGCCGCCGGAGAGAGAAAGCACGAGGTCGTGGTCGAGGAATTGAAGGGCATCGAGTCCCACGAGGTCAAGGCCCATCAACATGAGACCGCGATTCTTTACTTCGTCCTCGCGGCGACAATCGTGGCGATACTCGGCGTGACCTTCCGCCAGAGAATCCCAATCGACATCACGGAAATCTTCGACGTCCTCGCCCTGATCTGGCTTCTCGCGGCCTGTTACTTCCTCTACAAGGCCGAGACCACGGCGACCAAGGAGGAGAGGCTCGTCGCGGAGCGGGTCATACTTGTCTTCGCGATGATAGCGACACTGCTGGCGGTCTACAGCGTGTCCTACTCGTTCGTTGGGAATGAATTGCTCAGCCAGATTGCCGAGGTGGTCGCCCTCCTGTGGCTGATCGGGGCCTCCTTCTTCCTCTATCACTCCCTCCGTTCCTCGGCCATAGCGAGGGCGTTGAGGCAGAAGCACAACCTTATCGACAAGACCTTGAGTTTCGTGGACGACCAGAAGAGGAACACGAAGCTCTTCGTTTCCCAGAAGCATGGGTTGAGGGGCAGGCCGGACTATGTTGTCACGCAGGGGGATTCTCAGATTCCCGTCGAAGTCAAGACTGGAAGGACACCCCGAGGCCCTCTGTTCTCACACATAGTCCAGCTCAGCGCCTATTGCCTCCTCCTTGAGGAGGACACTGGAAGAGCGCCGCCTCATGGTGTCCTGCGATACGAGAAAATGGAGCATGAGATCGAATACGGAGCTGACCAGAGGAAGCTGGTCCTGGGCAAGCTGACAGAAATGCGCAGCGCTCTGGCCAAAGGAGAGGCGCACAGGAACCACAACAGGCCAGGCAAGTGCATAGGCTGCAGCCGCCGCGCCGAGTGCCCGGAGAAGCTGGCTTGAGACCGTTATTTCCTTTCCTTCAATGCCGTCTGCCCGGTCCTTTCCTCAATCGCCGACATCTTCTCCTTGATCCACTTCACATCCTCCCTCATCTCGAGCATCTCGCGCTCGAACGGGGTGAATCCCTGCGCTGAGATGATGCGATGGCTCACGAAGATGCCGACGAATACAGCGCCTATGATGGCCAGAATCGCTATGACCACCAGCGAGAAGATTATCAGGAAGAAGTTGAGCGCAAGGTCAGTTGCCCGCCACAATCCGGCCAGCATGCTGCCCCAGACAATCATGAGGGCGAGCACGATGACGAGCCAGAGGAGTGTCCATTTGGATATCTTCATCCGCCCACACTCCTTGCGACAAACGTGTCCCTGAAATATTCCCCGACCGGCTTTCGCACGAGCTGATCGCTGCCTTCCCTCTTGACCACCATGTCGTCGCCATCCTGCCCCGATTCGATTCTCACTGTCGAGTTGTAGTCATATCCTTGCCCGCCTTCTTGGTCGAATAGGGTTATGTTGAGGGTGAATTCCCTTGTGTCGTTCTTGAGGACGGTCGCCTGAATCCCGTACGTTTCATTGGCGTGGACAGGCGGCGGGTGATATCCGGGTTCGTCCATGCCCGTCACTCGGATGCTTATGTTGTGGTATCTAAAGTCCTCCAAGGCGGCCCGCACATCCACTAGCACGGAATATTCCATGTGGTCGATCAGCACTCGGGGGAAGGAGCCAATCGGGGCCTGCTGACTGATGAATGTCGGGGTTATTATGATAAGGAAAATCAGGACGATGACCGTCGATACCATGAAGACCTTCTTGATCATCGCGCGCTAATCGGTCCGTGTGTAGATAAAGATAGCTTCCCCTCCGGGCATAAAAAAAGAGGGGTGACCTCTCGGCCACCCTGTTGGGGGGAGGTAAGCGTCAGCTTCCCTTCGAGGCCGCCAGCATGCACGCTCTCTGCTCACGACCCAATATTAGAGTGCTCCCATCTACTTCTTCAGATAGCTTTCCTTGAACTCTTCCGCGTCCGCAATCGCCTTCTCCGCGTCCTGAATTTGCTTCATTTTTTCTTTCACAAGTTCCACGCGAGCGTAGACGAAGTCGCGTATCGCAGTGCGGATTGCCTGTGACCTGCTCGGCATGTCGTCGACCTCGACGAGAAAGTCGAGGGCCCTGAGAAACTTCTTCGGCAGTCTGATCGTGACTTTTTCCGCGTCGTCCAACACAGACACACCTGCACCCATCATTATGGCAATTTGCCATCCTTTGTCTTACGCTTGTCTGGCGGATATATAAGCCAGTATAAGAATCTTCGCTGACACGGTGTTCCACTGGAGGAGTGCTCCGGAACCTCGTGGGTGCTGCGCGAACTCTGCGGTCAATTGCCAGCATTCCGCGACAACAAGGTAAGTTCGATGCGTTTAAGGGGAGTGCTGTTTTTCCCTCGCATCGATCACTATGGACCTAGAAGACAATATATTCATGCTGGCAGGGCCGGTGAAGATGCACCCCCGCGTCTTGAAGGCCATGTCTTCTCCTGCGATCAACCACAGGAGCGCCGAGTTCAAGGCGATAAACGCCGAGTTGAGAGAGAACCTGAAGTATCTGTTCCAGACGGCGACAGGGCAGGTCGCCCTTATCTCCGGTTCAGGGACGGCTGGACTGGAGAGCGTGGTGTCAAGCTTGCTGCACAAGAAAGACAGGGTTTTGAACCTCGTGAACGGGAAGTTCAGCGAGAGGTTCAACGACCTGTGCAAGGTCTTCGCCGAACCCACGCCGATGAATTTCGAATGGGGCAAGGCCGTGTATCCGGAGAAGGTCGCCGCAGAGCTCGAGAAGGGCGACTACAGGGCCGTCACCCTCTGTCACAACGAGACATCCACAGGGGTGACGAATCCGGCCAAGGAGATCGCCGCACTCGCAAAGAAGCATGATTGCCTCTTCATCCTGGATGGAATCACCTCGGTGGCGGGAATTGAGGTCAAGCCGGACGAATGGGGGGCCGATGCGGTCGTGATGGGGAGCCAGAAGTGCATCGCCGCTCCTGCCGGCCTGGCGGGCGTCATGGTTTCGCCGAGGGCTTACGAGGAGCTGCACGAGGAGCAGAGCTGCTATCTCAGCCTGAGGGCACACATCGACGCGCTCCGGGACGAGGACGACACACCGTGGACACCGGCCATACCTCTCTTCCTCGCGTTCAGGGAGGCGTTGCGCATCCTGAAGGAGGAGACAATCGAGGGGAGAATCGCGCGGACCGCCAAGCTCGCGAAAGCGTCGAGGGCGGCAGTCGAGGCGATGGGGCTCCAGCTGTTTCCGGATAAGCAGTGTGCATCGAACACGCTCACGGCAATCCGTTACCCGGCAGGATTCGACGACGGCAAGTTCCGGAAGGAACTCCGCGAATCCCATCGTGTCGTCGTGGCGGGAGGCCAGGGCAGCGTCAAAGGGAAGATCTTCCGCATAGGCCACATGGGCATCTGCCCGATCAGCGACCTGCTCGCCGCGTACGCTGCGGTCGAGGCCGCGATGATCAAATTCGGCCACAAGTTCGAGCGCGGTGCGGCGGTAAGAGCGATTGCGGAAAGCTACTGAGCGCCCGCCCTTATCCAAGTGACGTCGACCTGATCAGTCCTGAAGCGCTGATTGACTACGCTGTCTCTAATATCTAGGTGTGACCTAGAGCGGTGCATCAATAGGCCCGTCCAGGCGATCATCGCCCCGTTATCCACGCAGAGCGCCGCCTCCGGCACGAAAATCCTCGCGCCCCTGTCGGCGGCCATCATCTCAACCATGGACTTGAGCCTCCTGTTGCATGCGACCCCGCCGCCCAGGAGTATCTCGTCTCTGTCGAGGTGAGCCATCGCCCTCTCGGATACTTCAGTCAGCATCGCAAAGGCTGTCTCCTGGATGGAATTGCACAAGTCCTGCAGGCTCTTCCCGCCCTTATGCAGTTCCAGCGCTGCCGTCAGAATTCCTGAGAAAGCGACGTCCATGCCCTTCACCGAATAGGGCAGCGCGACGAGATTGCTGCTCTCCCCCGCCAACCTCTCCACAAGTGGCCCGCCAGGGAACCCGAGGCCCACCCCTCTCGCGAACTTGTCTAGCAGATTCCCCACACCTATATCCAGAGTCTCGCCGAACACGCGATACCGCCCCTCCGCGAAGGCTATCACCTGCGTGTTGCCACCGGAGACATAGAGCAGCACCGGGTTCCTGCAACCCGTTTTCACCAGTCCGATCTCAAGGTGCGCGACACAATGATTGACGCCCACCAAGGGCTTATCAACCGCCAGGGCCAGAGCCCTCGCCGCAGTCGCTCCTGTCCTCAAGCACGGGCCCAAACCGGGCCCCATGGAGAACGCGACAGCGTCGAGATCGCGCGGGTCGGTTCCAGCCTTCAGGAAGGCGGATCGGATCAGCGGGACAATGTTTTCCGCGTGGTGGTTCGCGGCCTCCCTCGGGTGGATGCCCCCCTTGATCGGCGAGAATGTGCTGGATTCATTGGCGAGCACTCTGCACTTCTCGTCGACTATGCCGACACCGACGGTGTGCGCGGTGCTCTCGATTCCCAGGCAGAGCATCGACACTCCAATCGCTCCCATGATAAAATCGCTTGCCCACCCTCGGAACCCGCAAAGGTTTTTCTCGGTGCTGATATTCCACATGCGAAGGCGAGAAGAATGGTTTTTCTGAACGAGAGGACATACCTCAGCGCGGTCGAGGGCGGAAAGGTAGACGAGTTCCATGTGCTCTACGAGGCTGCGGTCGAGAAGGTCAAGGGCGAGTTCGGCCAAGAGCATCCGATCTGGATCGACGGGGAGGAAGTCCGCTCGAAAGGCGGCACGTTCGAAGACAGGAGCCCGAATGACCAGCGCATTCTCCTCGGTCTCTTCCAGAAAGGCACGAGGGCGGACGCGAAGAAAGCTGTCGAATCCGCAAAGCGGGCGTTCCCCGCATGGGCAGGGACGGACTACAAGGAGAGAGCGAGGATTTTCCTCAGAGCCGCCGACCTGATTTCCGGGAGGAAGCATTACGTCGGGGCCCTGATGAGCTTCGAGAACGGCAAGAACCGCACCGAGGCGATCGCCGAAGTCGACGAAGCGGTTGACCTCGTAAGGTGGTACGCCGGCGAGCTGATAGCGAACAATGGGTTCGAGAAGGAGATGGGACGTTACGTCGCGAACGAGAGGACGAAGAGCGTCCTCAAGCCGTTCGGGGTCTGGGCGGTGATCGCCCCTTTCAACTTCCCCTTCGCGATAACCGCCGGCATGACGGCGGGGGCCGTGCTCGCGGGCAACACGGCGGTCCTCAAGCCCGCCAGCGACACGCCGTACATGGCGCTGGCGCTCTATGATGCGCTGATGGAGGCCGGACTGCCCCCGGGAGTCCTGAACTTCGTGACAGGGCCAGGCTCAACGGTCGGACAAGAGCTGGTCGACAATCCCGGCGTCGACGGATTCGTCTTCACAGGGTCGAGGGAGGTAGGACTGTCAGCGTTCAAGACATTCACCGCCAAGTTCCCCAAGCCAATCATCACAGAGATGGGCGGAAAGAACGCGACCATTGTCACCGCCAAGGCCGACCTGGACAAAGCCGCCGAAGGCGTTGCAAGGGCGGCGTTCGGTTATGGCGGGCAGAAGTGCAGCGCCTGTTCACGCGTCCTGGTGCACAAGGGCGTCAAGGATGAGTTCGTCAAGAAGCTCGTTGCCTACACCAGGAACCTGGGAGTCGGCGACCCGGTGCTGCGGGACACATTCATGGGACCGGTCATCAACGAGGCTGCTTACGAGAAGTACAAGAAGGTCGCCGCGGCGGCGAGGAAGGACGGAAAGGTCTTGGTGGGCGGGAACGCGCGGAAGGAAGGCGACCTGAAGCACGGTTTCTACGTCGAGCCGATGATTGTGGACGGGCTGCCGCTGGATCACAGGTTCCTCAAGGAGGAGCTGTTCATCCCTGTCCTCGCAGTCGCCACTTTCAACTCGTTCGACGAGGCGATGGAGATATCGAACTCGACGGACTACGGGCTCACAGGTGGCATCTTCTCCAACGACCAGCATGAGATTGACGAGTTCTTCCGTCGCGCCGAGACCGGCACTGTGTACGCCAACAGGACCATGGGCGCGACCACCGGCGCGATCGTCGGGGCCCAGCCGTTCGTCGGCTGGAAGATGAGCGGGATCTCCGGAAAAGGCGCGGGAGGCCATTATTACTTCCAACAGTTCATGAGGGAGCAGACCCAGACGACCTACATCTGAAAGGCAAACCCTTATTTCGAGTCCTTCGGTTGTCACTGCAGATGCGCTCTGTCCCTGTCTCGAAGTACCTGAAGACAGCAAGATGCGCGTTCGAGAACATGCTGGCGGGGGAGGCGATCTATCCTTTCTACTGCTCGTTCAAGGTCACCAGGCGCTGCAACTTCAACTGCTCCTTCTGCAACTGCTGGCACGTGAAGACGAGATGGAAGGACATCCCGACAGACGATGTCATGAGGATCCTGGACAACGTCGCCAGGAGCAGCATCATCGTATGCAGCCTCGAGGGCGGCGACCCCCTGCTCAGGGATGACATCGAGCAGATTCTGCGCTACCAGGCCACGCTGCCATTCTACCTCCTGTTCACGACGAGCGAGAGACGCCTCGGCGACAGGTATCCCATGGAGGAATACGGGAAGTACATCGATTTCCTGCACATCAGCATAGACGAGGGCCATGAGAATCTGGACATGTACGACGACCTCGAGGATTTCACGCGATGGGGTCCGATCGTGTGCGTTCAGATCGTAGTGACGAAGGACACGGTGGACGACCTCGAGTGGAAAATCAAGAGGTGCAAGGAGGCGAACGTCAAGGCGGTGGTCATGGCGGCCGTGCATCTGTCCAACACGCGGGACCACTTCCCGGATGTCCAGATACTCGCCCGCAAGGGCCTCGAGCTCAGAGAGAGGTACCCCGGCGTCATCATCTCGCCCAAGAGCTACTTCAAGAGCATCACCAAGGCCCATGGCTGCGACACGACCTCAATCATCGTCGATGCGGACGGGGGCCTGTTCTACCCCTGCCGCACTCTCGAAGAGAAAACGATCAATATGGCACGTTCGGACCTTATGGAGTACCTCGTGTCCCCTGCAGCTGTAGAGCGCAGGAGGAAGATGGCCGAGTGCGACCTCAGGTGCGCTTGGTATCAGTACTTCGCGACGAAAAGCTTTGTCGAGCCGACGGAGATCGTGTCCGCAATCAGCCCATACATCCAAAATCTGGTGAATGGCGGACGTCAGGCGACGGCATCTCGACCGCACTGAGAATGCCCAGTCTCTTCGCTGCGGGAATCATCCGCCGACTATGAGCCTCTTGAAGTGACTGGGGAAGTAGACAGCAGCCCCCATCGAATTGCATATTCCGCTGACAAAGTACATGCAGGAGTGGCAACACTCCCCCGTGTCGGCGCATGTCGTCGAATCCATGCACGACTGCTCGCACTTCTTCATCGGACGTGAGAGCATTCTTGGACGCCATAGACTTCGGCTAATTACTCCCCTTATCGATACCTACAGCGTCACTCCTCCGGGGGTCCGCTCCCTCTCTCCATGACCGAAACAATTAACAGCTAAAATCGCAATTGCCTGCCAACCCCATAGATGCCATTGAAGGGAGGTAGTGATTTGTCGTCACCAGCCGAATCTGCCAAGCGTGCCGTGCTCCCGTTCGCGCTGATTAGCAGCGGGACCGCCACGGAGGAGTTCCCAATCGAGATGACCTACGCGACCATCCTCGCCGATGTGGAGAAGCACAGGGCGAAGGCGGGACTCATACGAAAGCAGGAGGAAATCATGAGCTTCGTCAGCACGATCCACTGGCCCATCATCACCGTGCCGTGGCGAGAGGGCAGGCACCTCGTCTTCGACGGAATGGCGGTCTGGTCGTACGTGTTCGAGGACCGCCGCGTGGCCAGCACCGAGGCCTTCGTGAAAGCCCTCAGCGCCTGCAAGAATTTCAGGGAATTCATCGCTCTAGAGGCTTCACACGCGGGTTACTTCAGAGATTTCGCGGTGGTGGAGAGGCTTCCCGTCATGGGCCTGTTCATTCACGAGGAGTTTATGAAGGACCTGCTAGAGCACATCAACCTCGCGCAGCCCCGCGAAGGAGCCCACTCCTCTTTCCTCGAGCCACGACTGCCAGGCAGCGAAGCCGCCAATGCCGTCAAGAAGATCGCGGACATGATACTGTTCGGCAGGAAGATGCTCGCCGGTCTCGAACAGGCGAAGGAGATTCTGAAGATCGCGGTGGACAGGTTCAGGAAGGAAATTGACGGCGTGATCGATGAGACCAAGAGGAAGTACAACGCGAAGATCGACGCGATAAAGCCTGAAGTCACCACAAAGGTCGCCGACCTGGAGAAGAGGAGGGATGAGGCGTGGTCGTCAATGCAGCCCCGCCTCGTCAGCCTCCAAGGGGAGGTCAGGCGGCTGGAGTCGGAGGAGAGTCACTGGCACGCCGAGAGCAAGCGCAAGGACGCCACGCCCGACGTGACCGCGAAGGCGAAGGAGCGGCTGCACGCCACGCGAAGGGATGTCCAGAAGGCGAAGGATGATGCTGAGAAATACCAGGAGGAAATGTCCCGCATGAGGGGCGATTACGACAAGCAGATACAGTCGCAATGGGAGCGCATCAGGTCGCTGGAGAGAGAGCGGGACGCGCAGGTCAATGCCCTGATAAACGACCAAGCGAATATGACTCAGAAAGCCAGCCAGATGCACCACAACATGGAGGATCTCAAGAACAGGAAGGAAGAGGAAATCGTCTCCGTCGAGGCTCAGGGAGTCCCAATCCCGCCACATCTTTCCTCCGAGATCGTCTACATGCCCCTGATGGTGTGTTTGCTGCAAGGGGACAAGGGTGTCAGATACCTGGTGTATCCACCGATGATCGCGAAATCGGGCAAGGGGGTGCTCGGCGGCATCCAGTCCATGTTCGGGGGACTCGTCCTCCCGCTCGAACCCAAGACGAAGGAATTCGACGAGACCTTCCGGGCCGGCATCGAGAAGGCCCTCGCGGAGGATCGCAGCTTGGCGACCTACATCGGCAGCGTGAGCATGTCGTCGAACATACTCCACATGAGGGACCTGCCGGAAATGCTCGCGAAGGGCCTCGCGGAGATGAAGAACCAGGGCTGGATCAAGGACAAGCACGAGAAGGAATTGCTGGCGTCGTTGCAGAAGCATATTGCCTTGGCATCCTCGACTGCACCGCGTAAGTGATCCCGCGCCTCAGCTCTGCTGAGTCCTCTTATGGAGTGGACAACTTCGACCTGCCCTGCAGAAACGGCATTTCTCCTGCGGCATGAGCGGAAGCGGCTTGATCATTCTCCCGTATTTCCTGCGCGGCATGCCGGCTTGGGTGAACCGGACCGAACATAAGGCAGTTGCCACGACCCGCGATGACCTGAGGAATGAGTGGGCTCGGCCAATGTAACTGGAGCCACGTACTTGAGCCTTCGGGAGTCTTGATAAGGAGGGCGCCAGGAAATGCAGGATGCAGAGAGTTGGGCTGTACGTAAGAGTGAGCACGCAGGAGCAAGCAGACAGGGGCTGGAGCATCGACGCGCAGTACGCGGAACTGAGGAAGTTCTGCGACTCCCATGAGGGTTGGAAGGTTGTCCGAGCGTTCAAGGATTCCGGCTACACGGCGGCGAACCTTGACAGACCAGGGATTCGGAACCTCCTTGAGTGCGCCCAGAGAGGCGATCTGGACATTGTCGTGGCCTGGCGGTATGACCGTCTAAGTCGCGACAACCTCGACTTCCCTCTCCTGCTGCACTTGCTGAAGAAGAGCAACGTTCACGTTGTCTCGGCAACAGAACCAAGCGCGGATGATGGTTCCCCGCATGGGGAGTTCGTCGTCGGCCTCCTTGGGCTCCTCGCCACGCTTGAACGGAGAACCAACGCAGTACGTGTGAAGCTTGGGATGAGAGCTCGTGCCAAGAAAGGACTCTGGCATGGTGGCACTCCAGCGTACGGATATCGGTACGACTCTGCCTCCGGTCGTTTGGTCACAGACCCAGAAGCTGCGGCAACGGTATCGCTGATCTTCCTTCGTTACTCCGAGCTGGGGAACCTGCACGCATTGAGAGCCGATCTGGCTACCCAGGGCAAAGCTGGACGGAGCGGGAAGAAGTGGACGGTCACTCAACTTCGCTTGGTGCTGAGAAGAGACTCGTACCGTGGCATGGTCAAGTGGGGCGATGTGGTCATGGCAGACTCGTCACTGCGTCTCGTGGATGATACAACATTCGAGGCTTGCCAGCGGCTCTTGCAGGAAGAGAGCGAGAAGAACGGCTGTGCTGAAGTCGACGGCACATCGCTGAAGCACGGCCATCTCAACAAATCCGGACTCCCCGCCTGCCCTAGGTGCGACTCCCACCAAGCCGTATGTCGCAAGGGCACCCGTTCCCTGGCAAATGGATCGATACGACGAAGGTACTGGTGCCGCATCTGCGAGGCCGAATTCGACGACATGACCGCCCAGATAGAATTCCCTCCCTGCCCGGACTGCAGGAAGAGGGCGAGCATACAGTACTTCCGGCAGTGGACCTCAGCAAACGGGATCGACTTCAGGGTGTTCGGATGCCGCGCCTGCGGCAACAGATTCCGCGTCATCCTCAGGGACGTGGGGAAGCCATTGGGCAGCACCACAATTGCTGCAGTACGCTCGGGCTCCGGTGAGAACGCAGCCACACCTGAAGCACCACTCCTGGACGCTGACTATTGAGCCACGCGGCCGGTGATAATGAGCGATCCGATGCCGGCGCCACTCTGCTCGAAGAGTCTGTAGTTGGGCAAACGTTCTGTCGTCCAATATGCGAAGAGACTCGTCCTTCGTGACGATGTCTCTGTACCTGAGAAGTCCCACGTAGATTGGGTTGTTTAGCAGTCGTGAGACGGTCGGCTTCGACCACGTTTTTCCGTTTCGCGTCAGCCTGTCTTCCTTGCGCAACGTCCGTACCACCGCAGAGAGGTCTCGCTTCTCCAGGGCGAGTTCCGCCATGTGCCGGACGAGGTCAGCCTCCTCCCTGATGATATTTAACCGGTTCGTGGATGGTTCGTAACAGTATCCGTGGGGCGTCGGCCCTCCATGCCATTTACCCTGCTTCGCCCTGCCAAGCGCGCCAAGCGCCGCCCTCTCTTTTATGGTTCCCCTCTCCCACTCCGAGAACAACGCAAGCATGTCGAACAGAGCTTTTCCCTGAACCGTCGTTGAGTCGAACGCCTCTGTAGCGCTGACAACATCCACATCGATTGCCTTCAGGAAAGCCCATATATTCTGCAGGTCGACATTGCTCCTTCCCAGCCTGTCGACTTTCCACACGAGGATGATGTCAAAGGCTCCCGCCTCTGCCAGACGTAGCATCCTTTCCAGTTTCGGTCTTTCAATCGAACCTCCGCTCTCCACCTCCCTGAACAGTCTGACGCAACGCCCTCCACGCTCAGCGCACAACGCCCTAAGCCGTGACACCTGTTCGTCGAGGCTGTGACCTGCCGCCTGCTCCAAAGTCGAGACCCTGGCATAAAGTGCTATCCGAGCAGACTGGCCCGTTCCCTTGTAGTCCGACCACGGTTCGACCTTGCCGCTCTTAACGCTCGTGGTCATGACTCGCCCAGCCTACGGCTTTTTTGGCCCTTGCCGCACTTGTGACGCTTTCGCCGTCTCCTTCTTCGCCGTTTCGATCGTTGCTCCACGATCGCTTCGTGCGTGTTGGGAGTGACAACATCCTCCCAATGTCGCGACCCCTCATACAACGGGTTGTGAACAACTCTGAAAACCTGGCGCTTGGACCAAAGTCGGCGAAGCTTCGTTGGAATGTTCTGTGCATTGAGATGATCGGCGATGACCTGCATCGACCATCCTTCGCCGAAGTACAGACTGTGGATTTCCTTCACGACTTGAGCCTCATTTGGCACGATCACAAGATTGCCAGACTCGCGGTCGAATCGGTAGCCGTAAGGGTCGGACATCCCGAGGAATTTCCCTTCCTCGGCTGCCTGACGCATCCCCATGTGAACGCGCTCGCCGATCTGCTCGCTTTCGAGTTGAGCTATCCGTTGGAGCATGTCCATGACGAACCGGCCAGTCGCCGTAGAGGTGTCAAACGAGTCTGTCGCAGAGACGAAATCCTTGCCAGACATCCGGAGGTCGTCCATCATCGCCATGAAATTCCGGGAATTACGGTGTATCCGGTCCATCTTGAGGACAAGAATCGCGTCCCACTGGTCTCGCTCTTTCATCATCCGTTCGTATTCAGGGCGCTTCACCGTTCTTCCGGACTGACCGTCATCTACGTATTCATCCGCAACCATCCAGCCTTGCACCTGGCAGTGGGCGTGAAGTCTCTTCAGCTGAGCTGCGATAGAGTATCCCTCCCTCGCTTGGTCCTCAGTGGAGACTCGCACGTAGATGGCCGCGCGCTTCATGACGCTGCGGTTCGTCGGCCGACTTCGGGACGCTTTGTCACCGATTGTCCGCGGTGTCCTCGCCACGTAGAAGAGTTCAAGCATCCGAATTACTTTGGGAGATACGTCACGGTGACAGAATGGCGAGACCGCGTGCAGACGACTCAAAGCTTCGGGGCGCGATCATCGACATCGTCCCTAAAGACGGCTGGATTAGTCAGGGGGACCTTAGAAGCGGACTGCCTTCCGGGCTGCTCCCTCGTGGGCCAGCTAGCCGTCAGCGTCTATGCCGAACGCTGAGCCGCATGGAGGAGGAGTGGTTCATAATGCGTCGCGAAAGACTCCCCGACCATGGACGGGGACCTTTCTGGCGAAGACTGGCTGGGGCATTGAAGTTCGAAGCGGTACACCATGCCTTGTTCGAGGGAATCAGGGAGCGCTCGTACAGCATGGTTCATCCGCCAATCCACCTCGGGCCCACGGGTGAGATGTATATCTACGGCGAAGCTGTTCCGAAGGAACCAGTCGACTCCATCAACGAAGCCTTAGGAATCCTCTCGTCCGCAGGCGAAAGTGCCCTTGGAGCCCAGGGAAAGCTAGAAGAAGCACTTGACCTCCTTCGGCAGGCAGACGCGGAAGAAGGCAAGGCCAGGGCCATCCTCATGCAGACCGTGAATCTCCTTCCGGCAAAGCCTATGGCGATCCTCGTTGTACCCTTCGTAAGCAAGATTGGGCGAGGGGAGACGTTATGGATTTCCCACACCAAGGTCAAGACTGAAGCTGGCGAAGTCGTTCGGAAGATTCGGCGCATTCGTCACCCCGGGAGAGAACCAGGGGTAATCACCACCCGTACGAAGGGGCCATCTTCCCGACGCACATCGACCGCTAAGGGTCTTCGCTAGCCCTCCGGCTAGAAAGACACGTCGATCTGTCCTCCGTCCATCGGTTCTGGGATGAGCCGGCCGTCACCGACTGTCAACTTTTATCTGTAATAGCATATAAATATCCCAACAACGCATATGTTGGACTGGGTGCCGGACCCGCAAACGGGTGGTATCAGTCCGGTCACCTGGAAAAAACAAAGGAGCGTGATGAGAAAATGAAGAACATTAGAGATGATCTGGCGACAGCCGGGACGATCCTCGACCGGGTCGATGAACGGCTTGATGATATGGCTGCAGACCTGCAAGCTGACGGCGATCCATTGCCCAGTGGGTTTGACGAACTCCGAGAGGGATTAGAGGAGCTCGGTTCCGCCCTCGATGAGATTCACAAGGCCATTACAGCACTCACGCCGGAAGCGCGTCGGTGGCGAATCTTTCTCGCGTCGGAAGGGGGCATCGTATACATCAATGGCCTTGACGAGATAGACACGGTACCACTCGACTTCGCGGCGATGCTTGTGCATGGGCGGGTCCCGGTTGGCAGGTTGGACGACCTCGGGGCCTATGTGAGATTCAATCTTCCGAAGGGAGCTGTCATGCTTCAGAAGTCCCTTGTCGGGGCTCTCGCCCGAGACACATACATCCTCGGAGACAAGACACCAGAGCTGGATGAGGTGAAAGGCAAAGAGGACGGTGGGACACCATGATTACTGCACGAAGCCGCTTAGTCAGATGGAGCGACTTGCAGCAACGAGTAAAGGAGGGAGAAAGGCAGGAAGAGAAACACAGTGACACGCTCTACATCTACACTACTGTCACACCTATTCTCTCCATATCCGTCGTCCCAAATACCGATACTATCAACCTTGAGGGGATCTAATGAGCCTTCGCAAGCTTGACGAGGTTCACTCGGGAATCCTCGCTCTCTGCCGCGCTCCCACTTCGCTGCGTTCCCTTGAGGGGCGCCTCGCGACTCATGCAGCCCTGTACCGACATGCACGTGACCTCGTGGAGGCCGGATTCCTGAGAAAGCTTCGGCGGGGCCTGTGGCAGACGACGCCCTCGGGGAAGAAGACGCTGGAGGAGGCTCAGTCACTGGGGTCGAGGCTGAACCCGCTCGATATCCTTTACCCGCCCCTGAGGCTGCTTCCTCCAATCCATCGCGCCCTCGCCCATCTTCTCATCCTCGCCGCGTACGCCCGCAAACACAAACTCAGGGAAGACCACCATCCGTTTGGGCTCATCTATGGAGAAACGATGACCTTCAAGACCCTGTTGGCATGGTTCATTGCCTACGCCTTGGGCGAAGATCCTTCGAAGTCTGTTATCATGACGCCGACCGAAAGCGGGAGGAGCATGGCCTTCAGGAAGACGTACGGGGGGAAGCTTGCCAGCATCAGAGCTGCTCTCAGTCAGACGTTCGTTTGTCTTGACGAATACCACCGAGCGGACCGGATGATGAAGCGCGTGGTGTCACCATACTTGATGGGGACCTTGAAGGTGCCCGTTGAGAACGACGTACTCGACGTGAAACCAGTCACCCTCGTCGCCATGAATCCCCTCAAGGGGCACACAATATCCGAGCAGACCGGCTTCGACAGGGCCGAGCTTAGGCGGGCGATACCTTGCCGTGTAGCCGCAGCGGATGTGCCAGAGCACGCGAAGCTTCACGGAGATGAGTTTGTGGACGCGGCACGTAAGGCGGGAAGGTTGACGATGCCTGCTCCGCGAGGACTGGCCATACACGCGGAAGATGTAGCCGAAGTCCTTCGACCAAATCTGACGCGCGAGGCCGACGGCGGTGTTGACTTTGAGACTGCTGCCATGCTCGCGGAGGCCATGGGTGCTTTCACGGATGAGGACCCAATCGGGTTCGCCTTGCATGACATCCTCACATGTTATGAAACGGTCGGGTTTGCAGATTCTGCTTGGCGGACTAGACTCGCAGCAGTCCGCGGTGGAACCGATTTCGTGCAGAGCCAGACGCCGCAGGTGTCCAGGGACATGTCATTGCGGGAACAGACCTTGATTGTTCTGGAGCGCGAAGGGCATGTACTGGAGAAAGGACTCGACCATCACGAACGACTCACTGAGCTGGATGTGCTTCTCCGCGGGCGTGGGCTCGATGTCAACGCCACCCTAAGACAAGTAAGAGAACTTCTAAAGTGGGATGAGGCTGGTTACCCATTTCCGGTTCTAAAGGCCCTCTATCCAGTTTGGAAGGAAAGTGGCGACCCAGAACGTTTCTCTATCGAGGTCGAGGCGATTGTGGAGCGCTTCGGAACGTTCGAGAAGTGGGAAGAAACCCTCACGGAGCAGGGGAATTTCCTCGCTCGAAATGGTGGTTCATGGGATGATGTCCACCACGCCCTTTTGCAGCGCCAGGATATGAAGCCCTACGGTCTGTCCCCCAAGGATTGCCGTTTGCTTTTGAGGCGGCTGGTGGAGGAAGCTGTTAGGCGCAATCTGGCTCCGCACGATGCCGTGTGCCATGTATTCGACCTGGTGCGGGCTCATGATGACCTCTTCGCCGCAACCGAGGAGCACAGAAAGTCGGCATCAGAGGAGGCGCGCCGCCTACAGGAGAATCGAGAAAAGAGAGCTGCACAAGAACACGCATGGGCCGAACGGCAGAAGAACTGGGCGGAAGAACGTTCACTGCAGGAAGCTGAGATGACAAGCCGGGAACAGATCCTTGATTCTCAGGCAAAAGAGATAGAGTTCCAGAAGAAAGGGGTCGACTCTCTGAAGCACGATCGAAGCAAACTTCAGGAGGAATCTTCAGCTCTCGAAGGCCCATTGGCAGTCGGCGAATCGATTATAAGGGCTTCTCAGACCGGAGGCATAGAAGACTTGATCGCTGCCGCTGAGAAAGTAGTCGCCGTCCGGAAGGATCAGTCTTCCTTCGAGTGGAGGGATCGAGGACGCGCCTTCCTGGACTTCGAGAAACGTCTAGATGCGTTCGTCGATCACCTTCAGCGGCCGTGCATACCCCTGGAAGAGCACAAGAAACTGCTCGCGGAGAGGGACCGGAGAACCGCTGAACTCCACGGTGACTCTAATCAAGAGGCTTCGGGAAGTGAAGAGGGGACGACTCAATGAAGGAGGATAAGGAGGACACTGTCCAGGTCTACTGGTGCAGAGGTAGGCTCGTGCTCAGAGCGAAGCCGTCGAACCAGCCGACCGAAGCACAGTTGCTGGCGCGAAAAGCATTCGGCGAGGCAGCGAGGCAGGCAGCGGGAATGAAGATGAATGACAGCCTCCCTCCTGCTGCCGTGCAGGTGGCCAAGGAGTTGACCAACCACAGTTTCGGAAAAGCGGAGAAGCTGCCGAAGTGGAAACTGCTCCTCTCACGCATCCTGAGCAAGCAGGGCTATTCACAGGAAGAGGCGATGATCATTCTGGACTCGTTAGAAAGTTGAATCAGTCGATTACAGGAAGATGTACATGAAGCCGAACCCAAAGCGTAAACAAAAGGTCAACAATAGAACCGTCAGGCCCTCCGCGTGCCCGCGACCGAACCCGCTGTGACGCGCATTCCCGCAGGCGAGAAGATGTTCTCCGCTATGGAGGGAAATGGGCCGTTCCGGCTTATGCCGACTCCCTTGAGATTCCAACCCACAGAGTAATGCTAGAGCAGAGGTGCCAATTCCAGCGTCGCGGTGAAGGCTTGGTGCTCGACGTCCAGCCGCCACTCCCGAACGCCCAAGTCCGAGGCGATCACACTCACCAAGCGCGTCTCAAAGGCGTCAGGAAAGCCCGCGCACGAGATGAGGAGGGATCCGCCGAGCCTCAGCAACCTAATTCGGGCGATCGGCCGCTCCCGCGTCCGGCTCGCGATGGTGAGACCGTCGCGCTGGAAGAGGATTTCTCCCCGGGCCAATGCGTCGAACCATCGGACCGCGCTCTTCTCGCCGGCAGTGAAGAGCGAATTCTCCTTCACCCAGAGCAACCTGGCCGCGAAAGCCCGAGCGACCTCCTCCTGCTCTGGCGGCATCCAGAACGACCAGTTCATCACGAGTGCCTCTGGTTCGGTCATGGAGCCGTGGAATATTAAGCGTGTGCGTCGGCTTTCCCGACACGCCGGTGTTGTGTCTGTGACGGGTGTGCAGCTCCTCGATGTCTGCAACGGCGCAGTGACGGCGACCACGTTCACCTCTTAGGTGGGCCCGTTTTGGGCCGCTTCGTTAATCCGCGCAGTCTAACTGAATGTTTTGGGTCCTTTTCTTGACTGGAACTGGTACAGGTCGGCCAGCCGACCGTCCGCGCCTCAGGGCGCGTGTTCAAGCAGCTAAAGCTTTTTCTCAGTCCTCGGCTCTGTTAGTTGTTGGAACAGGGGATGATATTGTCAGAAAAACCCGTGTCAGAATGCCCAAGAGGCATATCGAACACAAGTCCGCTGCCGGAGAGACCGGACTATCATACGTGTATCTGTATGGCGCTTGCCTCGCATTGCGATTACTTTTCGACCTTGATAAATTTCGGGAATTCCTCACGAAGGAGGAGGCCATCGGTTCCGCACAAGAGATACCGGCCACCCACCTAGAGGGATTCAAATTCGCTATCGGGCTCAGTCTCTTCAAGGTGCTTGAAGAGATTGTTGATTGTCCGCATCTTTTGGGGATAGAACCTCTTGACGGACTTGACATGATGCTGCATTGGCGGGAAGGCCGCTTTCCCATTCCTAGAGGGGACTCCGCACATGAGGTGGCAGTCCGTAACATTTGGCATATCCGACGCGAAATCGTTTCATCCAAGAGTTGGCTTGAGCTTCATCGCGCAATCGCACGAGCGCAGCCCTTCATAGGCCGCATCGAAAACATACTTGCTTCATGCTACGTCGCCCGATCAACGACCTCATCGATGAAAGCGAGCATTCACGATTCACGCGAGGCGGTCTTGCGTCTGTTTCTCACGGTTTTCTACCACAACTCTGCGCATATCGAACATGCAGCTGCCGAACTTTATCGCGGCGGCTCAACTTCTGCAAAACGCGCGCAGAGCTATAGATTGCGTCACACAGGGGACGAACAATCGACCTGGTGGAACAGTGTTGTGCTGAGAGGCTTTGGGCTTGCAGTCAAGTTTCTGTGGTGGTGCGGCATAGTGTGTGAGAGATATCGCCAAAACAGGAATTCGTTTGCCCAGATTATGGGGGTGAAGAATTGGGTGGAATACGATGATATCTATGCTGTTGTAGATGATCTGAACACACTGCTTGGGAGGTCACAAATGGAATGTCTCATCGCAGGAAGAAATGAATTCACCCAAGTTCGAAAGATAAGTCCTCTCATGAGGTCAGCAATAATTGCTCCCTTGTGCAAGGCCAAGATCGCGCCGTCGAGTCCTGAGCAATTGTTCAGCGAGATTTTCGAACTGCGGCCTGTCCGTGTGCTCAGTGATAACAACGACTACACTGCTGCTTCCTACTTCACCCTTCTTTTCCAGGGACTCATTGATAAAACGAGCGCAGAACCGAACTCCATGAGAGTTTTGCGGATACGTCACCCGACATCCTGGGGGACATGTTACAGCTATGCGTTATTCATTCCGGCATTCGGGACTTTCCTATCGAACGCGTCAGAATATGCGTTGGTACTAAGTGCAGGAACTGATTTCTCGGGTCTGGGCAAACAGATTCACGAACACATCGAGAAGATTATTGCAGAGGCAGGTTCGGCAGTGATAGTGGTCGATGAGACCATTCAAGACATGGAAGCATTCGAGAAATTCCTAGAGCCGTACCAATTCAGATTCCTGCGTGACCAGACTCACGAGCTGATTGATGTTCTCAGTGCCTTTAGGGGATCGATTGGAGAACTCCTGCTCTGCGAACTGCTACGCAGAGAGGGGTACGATATCTTGGGCTTGCGTCGGAAGCTGAAGCATCTCGGCAATCTGGAAGTCGATGTGATAGCACATCGGCCGGGCTTATCACCAGAGGTGCTCCTTGTTCAAAGCAAAGCTCATCTCAAAGCCGTTAGGGTGACATCGGAAAAAGGGCGCACCCACCATTGGGAAACTAACCGAGACATGGACGATATCCTAAGATTCTGTGAACACATCCGGCCTAAACTATCAGAGGCGCAAGGACTGAGGAGCGAACTAAGACTGCCGAAACGTTCGAGGTTCAAAGTCGTGGTGGCCGCATTTGGACAGTGGAGCAGTCAAGTGACCGATCGACTGGGATCTGACATAGAATTCTGGTCGCCATCTGACCTTGTTGTCAGATTCAAGGCAGTGAATATCCCCCGTTCACTCTGGGAGCCCTTGGAACGACTTGCAGACGTAGAAATGCAGATTCTTTCATCGGGAGAGTACGAAAGAAATTTCTTCCGTTTCGTCGATATCAGTTCCACGAGGTGACCGACTCTGAAGAGGTGGGCATTCCCTAGATTCCAATACTCCTGGGGGAACACAAGCTTCACACAGCTCCGGACCCGGAACGTACACGGAATTCATAGTTGACCATCAGGGTGGCAACGGCCCGTAGGGAGCGAAATGCGCTACCGCCCTCAGGCTATCCGACCTGCACCACGTCATGGCCCAAACGACAGGTCGGGCTTAGTTAACGCGGCACGACCCCTCCCATCTTGAAGGAAATCCCCAATCTGTGGAACAGGACGTGGAACGAGGATCAGGTCTTCCTTGTCGCGGCGCACGAGAAGGAATCCCCTGCTTGGCTCAAGGTCTGGTGCGAGGACTTCCCTCGTCGTCTTTACGGACGCGAGGTGGGCTCGTGTTGTCTGGAGCCTTCTCGGGGGCGATCGATGCTTCATCCAGCACGGAGACGAGATCACATTCGGAGAACACCTGAACGGAGCGCCGGAGACGGCTTTCGCGACATGGTTCCCGGTGCGCTACGTGCATCGCTTCCTGTGGGACTGGCGAAGGAGGTCGATCTTCTCGGCAGTCAACGCCCTCATCATGCTTCTGGTCTTCCTCCTCCCGATTCGTACCTTTTCCGATACTTGGAACGTGGCGATAACCCTTATGGTCGGGCTGCTCGTTTTCCTGGCGCTCGTGCAGTACTTGTTCCAAGAGTACGACACGGGTGGCGTATGGCTTAGGCTCGGAGTAGGTCTCGTCGCAGGCGTGCTTTGGGCGGGCGCCGGAGGGACCCTATCGCCGATGACCGCGGCCGGGGCAGTCTGGATTTTCACGTTCGCCAACCTGATCGCGATCGCCACCCTCGGATACGACCGGTCCTTGTTCAGGTCGGAGCTCCGCGCCGTCGGCGGCCCGCTGTCAGAGACAGAGGCCCTGCGGACCCTAGATGCAGCAGCGGACGGGTCCGAACCATTATGACGGTCTGGGGCGCACGCGCCAGACAGGGATTGCCCTGAAGTGGGAAACTGAAGCCCGGCCCCGACCCAGAGCTCACTTACGCGCAAGTTCGATTACATCGAGCCGCTTCATCGGGAGGTTGTTCGAACCTCGACGGATCAACGGGCCACGCTCCTTGTGGAAGTATGGCTTGCTGGTCCCTTCCGGAACGGAGATGATGACCACAGTCTTCCCCCGGACCGGCCATCGCTCTAGCTTGCAGTCAAGGTCCGGCTCGACCCATTCCCTCAATGCCCTCGCGAGATCATCTTGGCCTGGAAAGGGCCCGGGCACCCCGACGACTTCTCCCTGATCGGATACTCCCACTATGAGGGTGCCACCCCGGGCGTTAGCGAATGCGACAGCCGTTTGGGTGGTACGGGACCACTCGCCTTCCCTGACCTCCTGTTTGAACTCGACGTAGGGGCCTTCTCCCTCTTGGAGGAGCATCTCGAACTGGAGGGCCGGGAGGCGGATGGAAACCCCGGGTGGACGCGATCCCCTTTCCAGGTTCACATACCGCCAGTCAGTGACATCGGCCCCTTCCGCAAGGACGGCGACCGAAAGCACGGTAGGGGCGATTCCGAGGTCGACCGCGAACGTATCACCTTCTAATCCGAATTCGCCCTTGGTCACCCTAGGACCCTCTCGGGCAAAGTAGGAGATTCGATAACGATTCCCTCCCTCTCCCGTCAGACGATTGTTGGGGGAAATCACCACGCGGAGGAGGTGTCCTTCTAACACCACGTCCTCGATTTTCGCCCGATACTCAGGAAGCACGACGAAGATGCCCCGCCACGAATCCAACTGCTCCCACTCCCCGAACCAATCCATGACCGCTTCGTGGCCGTTTGGATAGGAGGGAAGTCCGTCGGCAGCCAGCACATCCCTGGGGCCGTACGTGCGATCGGAAGTGTAAACGAAGTATTCCGTCGAGGAAGTGCGGATGCCGAATCGGCTCTCGTGGCTGGACCGCTTTGTTGCCCAACCCGATGAGCTGCCGGCTTTGAAGACGTAGTCTGCTACGATGAACTTCTGTTCGGGCCCCTGGGCCAGGGCCGCCTCCGCCAACGACTTACCATCATCCACAGAGAGTACCTTTCGTATGAGGTGCAGGCCGCGATACTTACATTCCTCACTCACAGGTTTGGATTTCGCAAAGAAGACCAGGGTGGCAGCAATCAGCCTCTGCGATCCGTCCTCGAGGTCTACCGCCGCAGTGAGCACGGCCCCGTCGTATTGAGTCCGCTTACGCTCGAATTCTTCTAGGAAGAGCAGCCGTACGTCCTCCGCCATTGTTACCTCCAGATTCCGCGATGAGAGGAGGGAAGTGGGGACGGTAGATAGACCCATCGAAGACGCCTGTTCTGCGAGCCCCTGCTTGACGGACGATCATGCGTAATCGACTGCAGCATCGGCCGTATGAGTCGCATTGGCTGCGTTGACCGGCGAAGTACCTTACGGGAACACATCTGAATTCTCTTCTTCTGTTGGTCCAGTTGAACCCTTACCGTGCTGCATGGTTCCTGCAAGTAGGTTTATGGCAGCCAATGCACCGACTCGCATCGCCCTCCCAAGACTCGCTGACTCTTCGCGTCTGACTCCCAATAAAGCGAGAAGCCCCTCATCGATTTCCTCCCTGATTGAATGGTCCCGGAGCTGATCGACAAGACTTGGCAAACGGCCAGAACGAGCTTTCTCGTACAACGCTTCGACTTGATGCCACTGCGCCTCGGTCAAGGCAGAGAAATCAGGCATTGGGAGTCGGTTCAAGACGTATTGCTCCATCCGCACCCATGTCCCCTCGGTAATAGTGATGTGGTCCAGCAGGTAGAGCAACGCAATAGTGGAATTCAGCCACAAGACGAACAACTTCTCTTCTTGGTCAGAGCGGAATCCTCGAACCATGAAGCCATAAGCCGCGAGCAACATGGGCTCATCCGACCTGCAAGCGAGAACTGTAGTGCCGGGTGCAGCGAGATTCAACCTGCCTGCCATGCAGACCTTCGTCAATCCCTTCTGGACCAATGCTGGCCACCGACCACCTCTCCAGTTTACTCTCTTCTCCTTGATACGTGAGAGTAACTTCTTGGCTTCCTTCGCGCCGTAGAATGCTTCTAAAGTCGCTCCAAGAGCTGCGGATGGTGTCGCAATCACGAAATCGGATTCGTGCGTTGCGTCTGGGCTCGGCAGAAATGAGAATCGACGAAGGGAAGGAGGCACATGTGAAGCGGGAAAACGATACTCGTGACCTCCCACTTTGTCCTTGAACACGATTTCCTTTTCGTCGTTTCCGGCAAAAACAAGTCGGTCACTCTGTTTGACTGCACGTTCTGCACTGCGGTATCCGAATAGCGCCATTGATCCAAAGTAGACAAGCCAGCCACCGCCGAGCACCCAGCGCGCCGTCTTCAGTTCGCCGTTCGGACCAAGACAATTCTCCAAAGTTGTCATCCTCAGAGGGGTTCTGGCCAGCACATTGTCGATGGAGGTGCGCGCCTTGGCAAACTCAGGTACTAGACGAAGTATCAAGCCTGGCAGAGTCTCTCCCTCAGGGAGTAAAGCCTCCTGGGGATGATCCCTGACAAGAACCCGATCCTCAACGGAGGAACCTGACTCTGCGGCTTCAACTGCGATGATTATGTCGTCATCTGTCAATTCTTCAGGCGGCGTAATGGTCCCAACCAAGCGGAACCTATGATTCGGAGGTGGCGATCCCTTCTCAAGTACTACGAGACATTCCGTGAGGCTGGTGTCCTCACTGAACGAAGACCTGCCAAGACCAACGATAATGTAACGAACCGAGTATCTTGACAAGAGGTATTGCAGGAGTGGTGCGAAGGCAACACCCGTGAATGTCGTCACCGGAAGCACTGCGGCTATGCGACCATCAGGCTTCAAGAACCGATCTGCGAGCAAGAGAAAGAATGCTTGCTGACTCGTCTTCCAATGAATTGCATCACGGTAATCCGCCCTCTCCTGCGCAAACGACTTCTTGAGCGCATCGCGATAGGATTCCCCCATGTTATCCCACGATGTGAAGGGTGGATTCATTATCACCAAATCAACTGATTCCAGTCTAAAGGATTTGACTCCCTTTCTGGAAGTCTGGACAGCTCCCTTCCTCTTACCTGGTTTCCTGATATCAAAAGCATGCTCCAAGCTAGCCTGTTGGAACTCACGGGGCAAGCTCCCTTCCGTCGGCATCAGATCTTCGCCTGGTCGCTTGGAGGTGCTGTCGGCGGTGCCGATTCGGACATGATCCGTCTCCACGAGCGGTTGTTGGACTGCGAGATTGACGGCCGCCAAGTGGGCGACAAAACCCATTGCGTCGATGCCGGTAATCTCATTCTCGACGAACTTATGGTGCAGATCCTTCGAGTCCACTTCTCCCGCCAAATCCCTTTTGCGACGATAGGCGGCAACTAAGAGCGTGCCGCTGCCGCACGCTGGGTCGAGGACTGTATCTCCTGACGTTCGGATGGCCAGTCGAGCGAGAAGCGCGGCAGCACGGGGGTTCGTATAATGCGCGCCAAGCGGTTTGCGAATTTCAAGAGGGATGAGGGTCTGGAATATCTGCCCCATCAAATCAGGCACGGCCAATTTAGGGGCTAACCCGCTAATGCCCCTGACTAGACTCTCGCAGGCATCTCCAGCGGCGTCTCCCTCAAAGAATTGAGCAGCATCAAAGCCGTAAATGGACTCGTAGTTCTTCGACCGGACGCGCTCGAAATAGGTATCGTGCAGGATTCTCGGAAGCGAAAAATGCTCGGGCTTGATTCGCGGATACAACCCTCGTTCATCATTTCCCGCTCGCTCCGCCGCCTCGGAGAGGAGCACATAGAAGAGGACTTGGTTAACGAACAGATACGCCGCTCCAAGGCGCAGGGCGTACGCACGCTTTTCTCCTTTCAGGCGGGGACGAAGAAGGGACTGAAAGAAATCGTGGCCTCCAAATATCGTCTCCAACTTGGTCAGGCTGACCCCTTTGAGCGCTGTCGCCAAGTCCTCAGCTCCCCAGCGCAGCAATCGGCGAGCTTCGTCCAGGACTGGTTCTTGCCGTCGTTCAAGCTCAGCGATGAGTCCTTTAACAGTTATGGCGATCTTCTCCGCAACTTCGTCAATCGTTTCAAGGCTGAAACTCAGCTCCTGATGTCCCTCACGTGGCAATACATGAAGGTGGTACTTCTCAGACTTCGAGGAAGGATAGGTGACGGCGAACACCTCTCCGAGCTTCTCCCCGATGCGTTTCAGAGCGGGCCCAATGTCCTCCTTGTATTCGTCAGCGCTGCGGTAGGCCTCCAATTCCTTCCTTGCCCCGAACTTGCCGCTAACGATGTGAACTCCACCGTTCGCGAGGCTCACATCTGGTTTGGACTGCGCCTCTTTGCCCTCTTTCCTGACCGTGAATATCCTCTCGAACCCCGCGGATGGAACTCCTGCCTTATGCAAGGCCTCTACCAATCGCCCATTCCAATAGTTCTCCGCCTCCTTACCGCCTTTCAGAACGCCCCACTTTGGCATCGCAAGGGGGAATGCACTCCCGCCGAATAAAAGGATACCTCTCTGGGAAGCGTCTTCCTTTATGGCCCGAACTGCGAGACCGCTTCTATTCGATTCGGGATGTGCTGCGATGAAGTCAGCTAGCTTAAGTTGACACGACAGAGTCTCAATGGTGGAAAAAAACGCTAATGAAGCATTTGAAGGAGAAGGCGGGATGCATCAATCTGGCCAGATTCGTAGTTGAGTCAGACCCCTTAGACGAAACCTCTTTTCATGTGGTTGACGAAGCGTACGAAGTGGGTCATCGAATCTCTTCGGATGGCTGATGAGAGCTACCGACCCAGATCCCTTAGAAGACTCCTCCAGGGTTCGCGGGCAACCACCCTATGTTTGATGTGGAGACCTTTCCGCGTCTTGGGGGCGATTGATTCGACTGCACCCCAGGCTACTTTCTCGCCGACGCCTGCAAGCCACGAGTAGATGCCGCCTTGAATAGCGTGAGCAAGACATAGCGGGAACTCTAGCGGAGGCCCTGCGTTTCTGTTACCCAGTTTAACCTGCAGGATGAGGTCGGCAACCACTGGTCCTTGGCATTCTCCTGAATCCTTCCTGACACACTGCTCCATCTGCTTTCCACCCGAGCATTTCAAACGCCACGCTGCACTTCATTCTTCCGAGAGCATATTCATTCGAAAGCCTTGGCAGACTTCTTAGGATTCCTATCGCTGATTCGGGGACGAGTGGTGAACCCATTGTCCTCAGCGGCGACACACAACAGCCTTCACTTCCCGGCAAACCATGATATATCCGGACGGCGATGATTTCTAGGAGAGGGGGTATAGGGTATCGTCGCGAAAGGTGCTTCACGCGAGGGAGAGGGATCCAGACAGGTTCGCATAATCGCAGCGACCGCAGCCGCATTGCTCTTGCTGAGCCTCGTCACGTTCTCGTATCCGAAGGGTAGTGATTCGAGCCCCGCCACGAACGAGACTGGTCGGAGCATTTTCGACGCGTTCCACTCTCTCGACGGCTACTTCATCGAGAACAGAGGGCAAGTGGCGGACGGGATTCGATACTATTCGAGGGGCAACCCTTCGGTCGGGTTCAGGGACGACGGAGTTATGTTCCTGCTCACTGAGGTCGAGAAAGAAGGAAGAGATGAAATCGGGAGATGGAAGGACCCAATGCCTCTCTCGAACACCACCATGGAGGAGCGAGTCGCGGCGAGGTCCTACGCATACATAGTCCGTTTCGAGAGTTCGAACAAGGTCACGCCTGTGGGGATGGATGAACTCCCGTTCAAGAGCAACTTCTTCATCGGGAATGATCCGGGCGGCTGGAGGACGGACGTACCGAACTACAGAGAGGTGATCTACCGGAATCTCTACGATGGGACTGACCTCATCTATCATCCTGCTCTTGAGGGTGTCAAGTACGAGTTCGTTGTCCATCCAGGGGCGGACCCAGGTGTCATTGGACTCGCCTATGATGGAGTAGAATCCCTGCGACTAGATGGTGGCGGCACGGTGGCGGAGATCGCCCTTGGTGAAGTCCGTGATTCCCCGCCGGTTGCCTTCCAGAGGCCACAAGACACGATTCGATGCACGTTCAGTCTGCGCACCTCCCTTTCCTACGGTTTCGACTGTGAGCAGTGGGATCGGTCTAGCCCGCTCATCATCGACCCGTTGGTGTACTCAACTTACCTCGGCGGCAGCTACAGGGATGACGTGTACTCCATGGCAGTAGATTCGACCGGCAACGCGTACGTCACGGGCTTCACTGGCTCGCCGGATTTCCCGGCTACACCTGGCAGTTACTGTGTTGCGTTTAACGGCTTTTCTGATGTCTTTGTTTCTAAACTGAATCAGAACGGCAGCGATCTCATCTACTCCACGTTTCTCGGAGGGAAAAGTCAGGACATCGGTAGCTCAATAGCTCTTGACTCTCAAGGCCATGCATACGTGGTGGGAGTTACGCTTTCTGAGAATTTTCCCACTACGCCCGGCAGCTTCGATACGAGTTACACCTTTGGCTATGAGGCGTTCGTGTCGAAATTGAGCTACGACGGAAGCTCTCTCGTCTATTCTTCATTCCTGGGAGGACTGAATTGGGATCAGGCGCTCGCGGTGGTCGTCGATGCAAACGGTAGTGCTTTCGTTACAGGCTTCACCTACTCATCTGATTTTCCGGTGACTCCAGGAGCCTACGATACGACCTTCAACTACCAGTATTCCGGAGCAGATGTCTTCATCACCAAGATGGACGCTGACGGGAGCGTAATAGTCTATTCCACATTCCTGGGGGGAGGCCACGGAGACGGCGGCAATTCGATTGCGATTGACGCACTAGGTAACGCCTATGTTGCGGGTGGCACAATGTCGGATAATTTCCCCACGACCGCCGATGCCTTCGACGCCACATACAATGGGCTCGATGACGCTTTCGTGAGCAAGCTCAACACAGCTGGGAGCGTCCTAGTCTACTCTACATTCCTGGGAGGCAGTGACCAAGATGAAGGAGAGTCGATATCAATCGACTCATATGGCAACGCCTACATAACTGGCGGAACGTTTTCGTCGGATTTTCCGGTGACGCCAGGGGCCTTTGACACGACCTTCGACGGTGGTTCGAACTACGCCTTCGTTGCGAAACTGAACGCGAGCGGAAGCACACTGGACTATTCTACTCTCTTGGGTCCCACGGAATACTATGGCGGGAGGTCGATCTTTGTGGACGCTGCAGGAAGCGCCTACGTGACCGGAGGGACAATGTCTGGCATGTTCCCAACCACCCCTGGGGCTTTCAGCACGAACCTCAGCGGCATCATGGATGCCTTCGCAACGAGAATGAATGCCGATGGGAGTGACGTAGAGTATTCCACTCTGCTCGGCGGTGGTTCGGGGGAGCAGGGGCGTTCCATTGTTGTGGACGCGACGGGCGTGATCTATATCGCAGGTAATACCGTTTCCGACGACTTCCCCGTCACTCCTGACGCATTCGACCGATCCTACAATGGAGACTTGAGTTATCCAGGCGACGCCTTCGTGACAAAGCTGGCTCTCCCCGCGTTGAACAGACCGCCAATCATCTCATCATTCACTGCCACCCTCGCACCAGAAGGGATGCCAGTGATACTCACGGTCAACGCCAGCGATTTAGATGGAGATATTCTCACCTACTACTTCGATTTTGATTCAGATGGCACCTTTGATGCCTCAGGTCTGAGCAACACCGCCTCGCACGTGTGGGGGGACGACTACAAAGGATTCGCAACGGTGAGTGTAAGCGATGGCAGGTTATTCACAGAAGCAAACACGACAGTCGTCGTCTACAATGTCCCACCATCGATACGACCGGATGTCGCAGCAGGCGTGACTGGAGACCTCACTCTTCGCGTGGCGGGGGAGAAGTGGCACGATGTCGAACTCACGGTCTACCGGGACGGAGTGGCGGTTGCGGACGCCTCCGTGACTCGATTCCCCGGAAGTCCTGATGATCAGGCCGCGACGATAGAGAATTTCACAATCGATCTGCTCGAAGGCAACCTCTCTGCGGTAGTGAGGTACACGCCCGACGATGACCCAATCAATGGCCAGCCGAACGGGGCGAATCCGGCATGGCTCACCTTCACCGCCAAGGACGGCTCCGAGTCAAGACTGCATCACACATTCAACGTGCGCCACAATGAAACGTGGACCTGGAAAGTGGATGATCTCAGAGTCCTCTTGGCGGGAATGAACATCACGTTCACCGCCACCGCCACGGACGCAGGGAGCGACGACCTCACGTTCACCTGGGATTGGGGAGACGGGTCTCCCGCCACCGCCAGGACTTACTACAACGACGGAACCGGACCGGACCCATACCCCAGTCCTGGCGGCACATTCCCATTTACCGCCACTGATTCGCATACGCATGCCTACTCGATGGCGGGAACACATTCGATTATCGTGAGAGTGACCGACGACGATGGCGGTATGGAGGAAATCCTGTTGGTCATAGTCCTCGTCTGAAGACAGACTGGGAACTAGCTGGTCTCATGATTCGGCTGCAACGTAGTAGCCGAGGACGGTCAGTAAACCGTTTAGTGATGCAGTAGAGTCATGGAGCAGTGAATTCATGAGGAACTGGCCTCCGTGGCCATCTCCCGAGCGACCAAGGCCTTAAGGAGGGCACCACGAATAACACGATGATATGGATGATACAGACGACAGAGCACTATACTGCTGAGGCAAAGGAGAAAGCCCGAGAATCAGCACTCGAGAGAATGGTCACGCGAAACAAGGTGGGTGATCCCGGGTCCGTTCCCCCCATTACCCCCCTGTGGGTCAACCGTCGCTATGTCCGTGGACTTAGGAGGGTGCTCGGACCGCGCCACCCAGGCATGCTGATCTTCGCCGTTGCGTTTGCGGCACTTGGCGCGCTTTCTCTGGCCTGGGCGTTCGCTTCGGGTTCTCCTAGGATGGATTGGGTTCCGGTCCTGTCAGTCACATTCATGTCGGGCCTGTTGGGAGCATGGACGTCTGAGGCACCTAAGCGAATGAAAATCCTGGAGAAGGCGCGCTCGAAGGCCTCTCCGGAGGCCCAGACAAGATTCCTGTACAGGAGACGGCAGAAAAGAGGCGTCGCGTATCTTGTCTTTTCAATCTCCATGGTGACGACTCTCGTGATGGCCTATGCGCTCTATCGAGGCGCGGGGCTCCTTGCCGCGTCAGGAGTGCTGTTTCTAGGATTCTCACTTGGCACGCTCGGAGTGTTCTTGATGTTTCGGCTGTTAAGTTGCAGATTCTGCCAAGGATACACGTTGTTCTTCCGGTATTCGGGCGTCTGGACTTGCTCGCGTTGCGAAAGCGATTACGACGAAGGGTAAAGTGATGTTCAAGCTGATTGGCAAAGAAACTGGTAGGTGCTATTCTTTCATTGTACGGATTGGAAAGCGAGCTGCAACGGGATTACCGTATCTGGCTGGACATGATGAACAACACCGAGAGTTTGAAGAGCCCAGCAAGCTGCCGTGACGGAAAGTTTATCGTCCCAAATAACCCTGACTCAGTGGTGGCAGTATGAAAGGGAGGAATCGAGGACATCTCGCAGTCTCGTTAGCGATTGTTCTTTCCTTTGTTTCGCTCGGCAGCACATCGTTGGCAGAAACTTCGATTCAAGCGGAATCGACCCTTCACTATCTTGATTCCGCGCTAGACCGACTGAGCAGTCTGACTAGAACGACCGGTTTCATCGAGAATGCAGGGCAGCTGAGCAATGAGGATGTCCTCTTCTACACGGCCTCTGGGGACATCCAAATGGCATTCTTGAGAAGCGCGGTTCTCATCAAGAAGACGGAATATTGGCCCGTTTCCATACCGTCAGCAATGGATTCATCCGTGACCCATTCACTTCTCCCGATGTCAACATCGGCCAAGGCTGTCCTCATCCGCGTGACTTTCGATGGAGCGAACATGGTGACTCCAAGAGGCAGGAACCCTTTGTCCCATCCTAGCCACTTCTTCATTGGCGGCGATCCTGCGCATTGGCGAACAAACGTTAGAAGCTACAGCGAAATAGTGTATGAGGGCCTCTACGGAGGTGTGGACCTAGTGTACCACACAACAGAACAAGGCGTGAAATATGACTTCATCCTCGATCCAGGAAGAGAACCCAGGACTATCGCCATGACTTATGATGGTCTCGATGGGGTGGAAATGGACCCAACGGGCAGCATGCTTGTTCACACTGCAGTTGGAGACATCGTAGATTCCGCTCCGATTGCCCGACAAGGAGTAGATGTGATTCCGTGCACTTTTGCCCTGCGAGGAAAATTCTCGTACGGTTTCGAATGTGAGGGTCTTGACAACTCCCGAGTCACTGTCATTGACCCCCTCATCTACTCCACATATCTTGGTGGCGGCAACTGGGACCGAGTCAGGTCTATCGCAGTCGATTCGGCGGGCGCCGTCTACGTTGCAGGAGAGACCGTGTCAACAGACTTCCCCGTCACACCAGGCGCTTTCGATACAACCCGAGATGGAACCTACGACGCTTTCGTTGCCAAGCTCGACTCGGATGGCAGTTCCCTGCTCTATTCCACATACTTGGGTGGTAGCGGAGATGACTACGGATGGTCGATTGCAGTCGATTCGAGTGGCGATGCCTTTGTGGCTGGCGACACGCTTTCGACAGACTTTCCAACGACTCCAGGCGCTTATGACACATTCTACAACGGAGGATCTGACGCCTTCGTGGTGAAGCTGGGCCCTATGGGAAGTTCGCTCCTTTACGCGACGTTCGTCGGTGGCACGACGCATGACTGGGCACGGTCGATTGCTGTGAGCGCCACAGGGGATGTCTACGCTACCGGTTACACGCTTTCGGCAGACTTCCCCGTCACTCCCGGAGCCTTCAACACAATTTACAGCGGCAACTGTGACGTCTGGAGTGCGAAACTGGACTCTACGGGGAGTTCTCTCATCTACTCTACGTTTCTAGGGGGCGGAGGCGACGACTTCGGGCAGTCAATCGCGGTCGACTCGTCTGGCATCACTTTCCTGGCGGGCCATACGCTATCAGGAGATTTTCCTACAACTCCAGGTAGTTTGGACACGACCTATAATGGCTCCCAAGACGCTTTCGTCGCGAAGTTAGATTCCACTGGAAGTTCTCTTCTGTACTCCACGTACCTTGGCGGTGGCGATGTCGACTATGGTTGGTCGGTCGCCGTTGACTCGACAGGCAACGCATACGTGGCTGGCACTACTTTCTCCGCCGACTTCTACGTCACTGCTGGGGCATACAACACAACGCGGGCCGGAGTCTCAGACGCGTTCATTGCCAAGCTGGATTCCACTGGAAGTTCTCTTCTGTACTCCACGTACCTTGGCGGTCGGAATCAGGATGACGCGGCATCGATCACTGTTGATTCCGGCAACAGTGTGTTCGTTACTGGCAGCACGCAATCATCGGATTTCCCGGTAACTCCGAGCGGTTTCGATACTACATACAACGGAGGGGGCTCAGACGCCTATGTGGCGAGGTTAGACTCCGCTGGAAACACTCTTCTGTATTCCTCATTTCTAGGGGGAAGCGCCGGAGATTATGGCCTATCGGTTGTCCTTGACACGAATGGTGACGCATACATCGCTGGTAACACGTTCTCCACCGATTTCCAGACAACACCTGGCGCTTATGATACAACATCTAGTGGGACATCTGATGGTTTCACGGCCAAAGTGAACGTGACGGTTTCGAACTCTCCGCCGATTGCCTCAGGTCCCGGAGTCCAGGGGTTCACAGATCCTCCTGACATACTGCACGTCGCGGACGCGACTCCTGATCTCAACTGGACGTACGGCGACCCAGACGGAGACCCTGAAGCTCGTTTCGACTTGAGGGTAGGCACATTTCCCGGGGCTGCGGACATGTGGAATCCGCCCGCCTCGCCCGGTCCTGCAACCTCGATTACCTACGCCGGTCCGTCACTTGACAGAGGCTCCACATACTACCTCGGGTTGAAGGTGTACGACGGGACCGCATGGAGCGCCGAGGTCGAGGTGGCGTTCCACATGAACAGCATACCTAATCCACCATCGATGCCTGTCAGTCCGCTGAACAGGTCCCTGATACCGCTGAGTGCGACTCAAACTGTCACGTGGAATAACGGTAGCGATGCGGAAAGCGACGCAATCACCTACGAATGGCAGGTGGACGACGAGAGTGCCTTCATGTCTCCTCTTCTGGCTTATGGGACCGCCACAACCCGGACCAGCGCTCAGTTCGCGACATCGGCAGGCACGACATACTACTGGAGGGTGAGGGCCAGGGACGACTGGGAGTCGGCCACATGGTCCGCCTACGGCAACATACCACCGGGCTACTGGATGTTCACCGCATCACTCCCGCCGAACACGCATCCGACCGTTTCCCTAACGTCCCCTGCCGGCGGCGAAATCTGGTACCACGCCACCTCCCACGCCGTGAACTGGATCGCCTCGGACAACGAGGACGCCACATCCGCCCTGCTTGTCTGGGTCAACTACACGTCCAGTGCAGGAGATGGCGGCGTCTGCGGGCCTGTTCCTGGCTCCGTCGGTCAGTGCAATTGGATCGTTCCGAACATCGTGGCGAGCGACGTCGTCGTGAACGTAACGGTCATTGACATGGGCATGCTGAGGGGCTTTGACGATAGCGGACAGTTCACGATTCGGGCGCCGCCGGTGATCAACACGCCGCCGACGGTGGTGCTGATGTCGCCTATCGGAGGAGAGCATTGGCTCAAAGGTTCGAGCCACATGATTGTGTGGTCGATGCAGGACAGCGAAGACCTAGACGCGGACCTCACAGTCTACGTCAACTACTCCACGGGAGGAGTCACGACTCCAATCGTGGCGGGCCTGAAGGGGCAAGAAAGCTTTCAGTGGACGCTCCCAGACATAGAGGCCACGGACGTCTATGTGAACATCACCGTCATTGACACGGGCGAACTGAAGGGCTGGGCGCAGAACGGCCCGTTCGAAATCAAGGTCCCAACCTCACCGCCATCGGCGGAGACTAACTACAAGACTCTCGTGGCGGCGGTGTTCGCAATCATCTTGCTGACTGCCGGACTCTGGTCGTCGAAGAAGAGGCCTTGGAAGAGCGGGAAGGACGGGAAGGCGATGGTGAAGGCGTTCATGCTCACGTCGATGCCCTTCGTGCTTGCGGAGGCGGCGACTGGTGTGGTGTCTTTCCTCACTGGACAGCTGTCGATACCGCCACTGGTTGGAGTGGGCACTGCTGTTGACCTGGCGATTCTCTTGGCCGGAATAGTTGTCGCAATTCTCCGGATAGTGAGGAACACACCATCGGAAGCAGAGGAAGCGGGTACGACGCAGAAGCGGTGACAAGCGGGAGACCGCCGTGTTCCATAAAAAACAGTCTCAGCCTAAGTGCTGGAATCAGCCGCTTGCACGAATCTACGAGAAAAATAAGGCCGTCCACAATCAAGAGAGATGGCCGTGTTGTGGAGGGATGCTTGTTCACCGTGATTGCTGCTTCGCATTAGTACCTTGTGGCTCCACTCCTCCGCCGCCCTTCCGTGCAAGCCTCAGGAGTGAGAATAATACCCCCGCGACAAGGATGAGAATATCGATGGCTGTCCCCCATCCGATGAGGGGCGGGATTCTGAGAGGCTCGAACGAGAGCGACAGGATTCCGGTCGCTGACTCAGCGAGGACGAATGGAATCGATGTGAATGTGAAAGCCTTCATCACCGTCCTTCTTTCTGTCCTGCCCTTCCATGGCCTCTTCTTGGACGACCATGTCCCGACGACCGCCAGGATGATGGCGAAGACGAGAGCCACGATGGGCTTGTAGTTCGCCACGACCTCCGGTGGCGGTGGCGGCGCCTTGATAGTGAAAGACCCGCTCTGATCCCATGCCTTCAGGCCGCCCGTGTCGATGACTGTGATATTGACCACGATGTCTGCGGCCTCTATATCGGGCAGAGTCCAGAGGAATGACTCTCCGCCTTTGACAGCCGCCACTACGGACGCGGTTGTTCCCCCGGTCGTGTAGTTGACGTAGACGGTGAGGTTGTCATCGGCGTCCTGGTCGTCGTGCATCGTCCAGTTGATCGTGTGCACCGAGCCCTTGAACCACTCCTCCCCGCCGATGGGCGTGTGCAGAATGACTGAAGGCGGAGTGTTCGCTGGTGGCGGCGCCTGCACGGTCACTGCAAGCCACTTCTCCCGCTCAATGTTGTCCAGGTTGTCAACGGATTGGTGGGAGATGTTGTGGTCTCCCTCGGGGATGGTGAAGCCGTCGGAGTAGTCGGCCCAGATGCCGCCATCAATCCTGTAGCGGGTGACCTTGACGCCGCTCCCGCCATCGGTGGCGGTGAGCGTGAACAGTGTGGTGACGTCAAGATCTCCAGTGTCGGGGCTTATCGCCGTGGCGGGAGGAGTGTTGTCGAGGAACACTGTCAGGCTCTTCGGAATCTCGTCGTTCCCGAGCAGGTCTCTCGACATGTAGTATACCATGTGAAGACCGTCGCTTCCCTTCAGGGTGATGTTGGACGAGTACGTTTCCCAGATGCCACCATCGACGCGGTACTCGACGGCGGCCAGCCCGACGGGTGTGACGCCTCCGTCAGCGGAGGTCAGGTTGATGGCGGTGGTCGACTTGACGAAGAGCTGAGCGGCCTGATGCTTCGGTTCTCCAACCGAGCGAGACGTGGCGGGAGGAGTGTTGTCCACGATCACTTGCAGAGAGCGGATTGTCTCGGTGTTCATGAGCAGGTCGTGCGAATGGTAGTCTATCGTGTGCGCATCCTCGCTGGTCAGGAGGAGGGGAGAGGAGTAGGTCATCCACGAACCGCCATCGATCCGGCATTCTGTGCGGTCGAGGCCTACGGGCATGGCGCCGCCATCAGTTGCTTGGAGGATCAGAAGAGTGGAGTAGTTGACGAAGTTCCCTCCGACGAGGTACTTTGGGTCGCCTATGAGCATATTCGTGGCGGGTGGAGTGTCGTCGACTCTCAACACAATCGAGGTGATGCTCTCCACGTTCCCGGCGTAGTCCTCCGAGTACCAGTCGATTGCGTGCTCTCCTTCTCCAGCCAGGTAGAATGTTCCGGTTGCGGTGTAGTTGTTCCACGTGCCGCCATCTATACTGTAGTTGGTGTAGCGTATTCCAGTCCCACTCTGGTCTGCGACTGAGAAGTCTAGAGGGGTGGAGGACTTGACGTACATGACGGTTGAGGTGTAGTTCGGTGAGCCAATGACCAGAGAAGTGATCGGGCCGGGAACCACGTTCAGCGTCCATGTGTACGTGTTGTTCGTTTCGTTCGATTCCGCGATATCGTCGTAGTAGTCCATGTGGGCCGTTACCGTGCAAGCGCACGGGGAGGCGGGCGAGCTCCAGTTGACTTCGAATGGCCCAACAATGCCGTTCTTGGCGACAGCAGGAACGGTGAGGACGGAGAAAGGGGACAGCGGCGTGGAGGCGTTGTAGAAGGCGAGCGAGGAGGTCTCGTTCGCCGAGCCTCCAAGGTTCTGAACGTGTAGCGTCAGCTGCACAGACTCCGAAAGGCCTACCGCGACAGGTGAAGACGGTGTCGGACTGGTAGGGATGTAGTCAGGCAGTACGCGGTAGCCCGCAGCCGCCTCGGCGTAGTCCTTGCTTGTTTCGACGTTGCCGGCAACGTCATCGGCGATTGTGTGGAATTCGTAGTGTCCTTCTCCGTCCGGGAATGAGAACGTCCAGGACCACGGCAAAGCAGTGAGAGTGCCGAACGTCGTCCACGGCCCCCATGTGAAGTCATCTGGGGAGTATGCGTACTCGAGCGTCACATCTGCGACTCCGCTCAGGGTGTCGCTCGCCGTTGCGTCTACGACCGCTGGTGCCTCGTGCCAGTACGGGGAGATGGGAAGGGCGGAAGAAACAGGTGGAGTAGCATCGTAGCCGGCCTCCGTCTCCGCCGTGGTCTTGTTCGTCTCCCAGTCCATCCCGTCGAAGGCGAGGCTGAAGAATTCGTACCACCCCTCGCCATCGGGGAAGGGGAAGGACCACGACCACGGGGGAGCGAGGTCGGAGCCGAACAGGGTCCACGACCCCCACCCTGCTCCGCCGTCGAAGCGATAGTAAAGGTCCACCTGGACGACTGTGCTGTCCGGGTCTGAAGCGGTGGCGCGCACGGGGAGGGAACCCGTGGTCCACCAGTAGGGATTCACTGGCAGGAGGGAGGATGTGGGCGGGTCGTTGAACGGGACGCCCTTGGCGTACTTGAGCTGACCCAACAAGGGGGCAGGCGGACGGCGGTAGTAGGCGATGTGCGCAACGCCGGATGGGTCGTAAGCCATGCTCGCGTAGCCGTAAGGGAAATCTCTGTCGATGATGACCGTGTGCCAAATCCCGCGATTCCGGTACGTGTACTTCAGAGAGTAGCCCTCGATGCCGCCTGTGTAAGCGATGCGTGGCTGGTCCAATGGACCGAGGGCGAGGGATACCGTGCACTGGACATCCAGCGTGGTCGGCACGGTAGTGATGCTCCACATTGTGGCGGTACGGTTCGCGTACTTCAAGTTGACTCCAGGGACTCCGACGATGTATGCGATGCGGGGCCGGTCCCCGCTGTTCAGGGCCAAGGAGATGCCAAAGGAGCCAATCGACCCGTTCACCTCGACGGTCTCCCGGAGCCACGTTCCCGCCTCGTTCCAGTAGTACTCTAGGCCGGGCAGGGTATAGTTGTACGCTGCGATGTGCGGATTGTCCAATGAATCGAGCTTTAGGGAGACGGCGCGGCAACAGCCCACCACGGCGACTGTCTCAGAGCCCCATGTCGAAGCGCGGCTCGCGTACATCAGCTCACCAGTCTCCGAGTGGAGGTATGCAATGTGAGGAATCCCCGTGGATTCCAAAGCAAGGGATATCATCGTCAGTGCGAGCCCTTCCCCCGCCTCCGCTGCCAGTTCCTTCTCCCACATGAACGACGAAGCGTTCCAATAGGCGTGCCATACGTGCTGCCCCGTGATGTTCCACACAACGTAGCCGATGTGGGGGATGCCGTTGTGATCCATGGCCAACGATGCACGATGCCCTGAGCCACCAGACGCAGGCTGGTCGAGCGTAACATTGTGCCAGCCACTTGCATCCCGCCACGTGTACCGGAGTTGTGTATTCGCGAACTGGTACGCGATGGCGGGCCACCCGCCAGGCGTGAGGGCGATGGAGGGGTATCTGCCTGCGCCGCCTTCGCCATCCGCAATCTCAATTGTCCAGTCGATGCCAGTGGGAGCTGGAGGAGAGAGTCCGCGCGGGAGGAGTGCGAGAAGGAGGAGCACGACGCACCCCAACGGCCTCAAGAAGCGGATGTGAAGCATCACCTGCATCGATGTCCCCATGGTTAGCCGACCTCATCAAAGTATCGTTGGGAAGATGTCCGCGGTGAAGGGACACTGCTGTCTGCCAAGGCGGTTCCAATCCAGACATCAATCGAAGTCTGTGGGACGATACCTTCTGCGGAAGTCGGCAAGTTCAGACGAATAGCGGTCATCTGTGTTGGCTCCTTTTTGAATTGAAGTCCGTCAGAGCGGACTGACGCACCTTTCGCCTTCTAGTCCAGTCCTCACCTTTCTTGGCTCTCCGACCGGAGGATGCCGATATGCATGCTGGAAGAGCCCACAGCAGAATCCGTCCCAGGCAACGACCTTCTTTCGTCGCCTCGTAGAAAAGTCTGGGAGGAAACCCTTGGGAAGCATGCGCTTTCACCAGCCCCGCTTGCCGGAGCCTTTGCAGGGCGCGGGTGGTCGAGGCGCGGGACAGACCGAGCTTCCGGACGGCTTCAGAATGCCAGATCATTCCGTCGTGGACCGTCGTGGCGAGGATTGGAAGTGAGCCCGATGGCAGCCTCGCAAGCCGGCTCGGCTTCTCCCTACCCTCCACCCTCTGCATGGCTTTGAAGAGGGCGCTGCCCGCTTCGACGAACGACCTGCCCGGTGCCGTGGTCGCGAACCACCGCTCCGATACCTTGCTCTGCGGCTTTCGAAGCGATACGAGGACACCAAGCTGGACCAGCCTCCGGACACACTGTGTGGCCGCCCACCGGGTCATCCCATCCTCGACTATGTCGCCGTAAGTGATTTCGAAGTATCGGGCTTTGAGGCAGGCTAGAATCTTCGCCATCCCCCTGGGCTTCTCCAAAACTGCAAGCTCACGCACGAGACGTCCTCCGCAGGGAACCAAAGAGACGGACGCTACTTAAAACGATCGAGGACCTGTCCCTTCGCGATTGCGAGATGGGGCATAGAAAAGCCGAAGAGTCTTTCCACTGCCATTTACCATATTCAGATCACCGACTGCGGGTTCTCCAGTGGGTTTCCACGCCGGGTGACTGCTCCTTGGGAATTCTCTCTCACGGGAAGGCCACAATCGCCAGCTCAGTATCTTGATTTGTGTTGGATTTGAGTCCGACTCAAAACCAGAGGAAATCATTATCAAGACCTTATTACATGCGATCTCCCGACATTGGGGGTGCGGAAATAATGAGTCCTCATGAAAATAGAGGTGTGTCTTCGGTCCTGAAGAGGATCGTGTCGTTCCTGTGGGCCGTGTGCATCGTTCTGACGGCGTTCGTCGTACTGCCAGGAACGGTCTCGGCAGCAAGCTTCTCCCCGAACATACGGGTGAACGCGGTGACGACGGGGAATCAGGTGAATGCCTCGATGGCCGTCGGTCCTGGCGGAACAATCCACGTCGTATGGGAAGATTACAGATGGTCACCGGAGAATCCTGCGATCTACTACGCCAGGTCTGACAACGGGGGCACGACCTTCACTGCAGGCATTCCGATCGTGAATCCCTTCCCGGGAAACATGCGGCAGAAATTCCCTTCGGTCGCGGTGAGCGGCTACGGCTACATCCACGTCGTTTGGACGGACCTCACAGACTTGGGAACGCCAACCGGGACGGGTATCCACTACGCACGGTCTACGAATGGTGGAATCTCCTTTGAAACGCCGGTCAGAATCAGCGACACGGCAATGGCAGAGGGTGCAGAATACGTCCGGTCTCGGATAGCGTTCGATGGGAGTGTGGACTGCTATCTTCATGTTGTCTGGGCCTTTGACGAGGTCGTCCTCGCCTCAGACTACATATACCTTACATACGATGAGTCAACGAATTGCGGCTATTCATTCGGGACCGATGTCTTGATCGACCCCGACGGATCAGACGCGTCTATTGATGTATCTCCGGACGGCAACGTCGGTCTGGCATACGTGACGGGGGAGCCACTGAATGTTCTCTTCAAGATGAAGGTGGGCGGCTTCTGGCAGAACGCGGTACAAGTCAACGAGAATCACGGGCGGGACAACAAAGATCCCGTGGTCGCCTTTGATCCCTCCATGATACCTAGTGCCGTGCATATCGCTTGGGCAGATGGGAGGTACATCTACCCTTACAATCCCGATACCTTCTGGAACTGGGACATCTTCTATTCTAAAGCGGCAAATGGTGTCAACTTCGGTCCCAACGTGCCAGTAAACGACAATGTGGGACTTGATTGGACCGACCAATCAGAGCCCTGGATTGACGTAAGCATGGGCAATCCGCAGATTGCGTGGACGGACTGGCGAAACGACCTTGACTATGGCCACAGAGACTCCCGTAGTCCTTGGCAATCTGCTGATATCTTCTTTGATGAGTCCTCCAACGGAGGCATCTCTTTCGGACTGGACCAGCGCGTCAACGCTGATTTCATCATTTTTGATGGACCTGAGAACTCGAGGCCCATGCTCGTCGTCGTGGCTTCAGATGTGGACATTGTCTGGCAGGACGGACGAATCGATGCTTACGGCCTCGACATCTATTTCGCGGGGACGAATGTCCCGCTGGGATCCCCGGCAAATATAAAGATTAACGAGGTCATGTTCGAGCCAGTCTGTCCCGGCGAGCAGTGGGTCGAGTTCTACAACAAGGATCCCTTGTATGTGAACATGCGAGGGATGGAGTGGACGGACGAGGACAGCTTCACGTATAGCTTCCCCAACGCGATGCCGTTGGTTCCGCCCGGTGCGTACGTGGTCGTCCACCTGAAAGAGGGAATGGACGAGGTGTACTTCGGGCAATCCCAGCCTAATGCCTTGCACTTATACGCTGGGGTTCCCGATTGGGAGAGACACTCGCTTGGTTACCTGTTCGAAGCGGGGGGAGTTGCGACCGGGGACTATGACAGGGACGGGGATACCGATATCGCGGCGGGGGAGGGATATCCGTACGGGGATGCGCTCTACGTCTATCTGCATCCGGCGGATCCGACATCCACATGGCCTCAAGTTACCGTCGACTCGGGGTGGGGGGATGTATGGGCCTTGGTCGCGGGAAACATAGACTTGGATGACGACCTTGATCTACTGGCGGGGTCTATGGACGACGACACACCAGCCGACGACCATGTCACATGGTATGAGAACGTCAATCCCGGAAGTCCCGGCGGATGGGTGCGTCATCCCGTGGACACCCTGGGGGACGGAAGCGACCTCTCAGTGGTCGACGTGGACAGGGACGGGTTCCCGGACCTCGTTGTTTCGAGCGTTCGTGACCAACGAACCTATTGGTACGAGAATGACGGCACGCCGCGCGACGGGGGATGGACTCGTCATGCACTCTCCGATAAATGGGGTGGAGGGTTCGCCGCAGCCGACTACGATGGGGATCTATATCCGGACATCTTCTCCTCGCAGCAGGACTCCTCGCCCTGGAATATCGGATGGTACAGAAACGGCCCGTCGGAGCCATGGGCTTACAGCGTCATCGAGACATACCATCCGCAATGGCTCACGAACGCTCCCTTCTTCTCGTCGGACGACATCGATGGCGATGGTGATGCCGACGTGGCCGCGGGAGAGTGGCCATCACAGAACAATCAGCTCTTCTGGTACGAGAATCGAGTCAACGACATCCTTTTTCCGGGTTTGTGGGTGAGGCACCTCGTCTACTACACCGCACAAGGCGCGGGCGCTTGGGGAGGAATCGAAGTGAAGGATGTCGATTGCGATGGCAAACTCGACATCGTGGTGACCCAGTGGCTTGGGTTCCCGAATTCGCTCGTTCTCTACCGGAACAATCTGGGAGGTACCCCAGAGTGGGTTAGGCAGGTAATTGATAGTACGCTCACACTTGCGGATGAGATCTCAGTGGCTCAAATCGACGGGGACTGCTCGTGGGATGTTGTGGCGACGGACAATGGGGGGAATGCTTTGTACTGGTACACCAAGAGAGTCTTGGACACGAGAGACCAAGTCTCTCTGTACACGGAGTCTGTCCACAGCCCGTCCACGATAGCTGACTTCGTGGCATGGGGCGGGAACGCGCTGGACGACGACGACAACGCTGTCAACGCGGTTCCCCCGCAGTGGTGGCCTGACGGCGCCTTCATCCTGACATTGGGCATCCTGCCAGATCAGACAATTGGGAGGGACGCCGATTCCACGGATGCGAACGTTCCGGGAGACTGGACGATTCGGTCTATGACACCCGGTGCTCACAACTAGGTCCAGAGTGAACAAGTTGCAGAGGAACTCGCAGAGTCCATCCGCGACTCATCACACAGGTATCGCCTCGAGAAACGCGAGAATGCCTGCAGGACAGCGGAGGAGTTCGTGACGGAGCTCTCTTTGACGGTCGACGACAGACTCGCGCTGACCAATGTGACCATAACCGTTGGAGACCGCGCTTCTGTGGTCAAGCCGAAGCGGATGTTAGGATGGATTACACCAATCAAGTGTCGTGAGAACACGGGCGTGAATGCCGGGTGAAACGGGTCAGAATCTGTCTCACCGAGGGGGGTCGCACACAACACCAAGCCCGAAGAAGACGCTCCCTCTTCTGGAGGGGATACTTCGATTCTAAGGAAAGCGTGCCCCAGACACGAAGATAGAGAGACTGCCATCTGTCAGAATTGGATGCCCATTGACGCTTTGTCACGCTCCCATCCATTCGGGAACCCCCATCCCCGTCAAGGATGGCTACCTTGGGTTCGCCGCCTCTGTTCACGTGGACGATGTCCGCGCGCTCTACGATTCGTCGGTGTGTCAGAACCCGGTGTATCTGGACCAGGCCTTGAGGTACGCCTCGATTTCCACCTTCTCCAGAGCCCTCCCTAGCACCCAGGCGCAATCCCACAGGGCGGCTTGGGTGACCCATCGCCGTGAACTCGGCGTACGAGTACGTGCGCTGCCAATACGATGGGCGCGAGGCATGGCCATGTGAGAACGTCAGCATCCTTCTCTCTGGCAGGTATCTGAACCCGTGGCGCGAGATTGCCTTATGGACAAGAATGAACTCATCCCCCAGGACGAAACCCTGCCATGAGCCTTTCTCGCGCTGCCGCAGCATGTCCTCGATTTGACGTGTCGACTTGCTCATGAGCCACCTCGCGTCGTCACTGTGCCCCGTCGAGATGCACACCAATCTGGCCAGGTACCTCGCCCGCAGCTCGTATGACGAGAGGAGACGGGACATCGTTGCGACCAGGCGGCTCATGTCGTCTCGAGAGGGGCGTGACCCGAGGGACTTCAGGTCCACGGCGGAGGCGAATTCCCTGCCGGATTCGGTCTCCCGGTCGACCGACCTGCAGTGCCTGGCGTAGGTGCCGTCTTGGTTTCGGACCTCCCTGCAGAGGGAAATGTAGGCGGAGGAGACGGCCGACACGTACCGCTGCCAGTCGCGGCGAATCCCCTTGATGAACGTGGGGACGCGGCGCAGTCCTTCAGCGAGACCGGCAAAGTCGATCGCGGATGGGTCGTGCAGCGACTCGCTCGCGATCCGGCTGAGCTCCCCGCGATACTCCCTGAAATCGATGGAGGCAAGCAGCCTGTCGGTGGCGCCTTCAACCTGCTTCATGACCTTCTCGACAGGCATGGCCGGGACATATGGATGCAGCTCAAAAACGCTTTCGAGGGGGCGTCTTCTGACTTGAGGGAGGATATGTAGGGGTTCGAATGGAACAAGTCGGTCTGCCGCTTGTCACCGCTCACTGTTGGCCATCTGGTGAATGTTTGTGGTCCCACCTTCGTCATCGATACCCCGCAGTACGCCGAGTCTTTCTCACCAGTTCCCGGTTTCCTTTATGCGCCATCTGGTTCCGTTCCATTTGGCAGTCCAATCGACCGTCTCCGTTCCCCCAACCTCCCCGGACGACCACTGCATTGGTGTTAACCTGAATCGGAGCTGTCAATGCCTCTCGAGAGCCTGGGCCTCTGCTTGCCCTGTCGTGTCCATTCATACTCTGGTCGGATCATGGTGAACATGGCTCGCCTGGTTATCAGGGACGATAACCGCGTCGGAACAGCATTTAAGGTTTCCCCGCTCTGACCGCATGGGATGACGCGCACATACCCGTCGCGGGGGTTGCAGGGCTCTTGTACGTCATCGTGAATGCTTTCTCAATGGGAATCACCCTGCAGCACCAAACCCGCTCAGAACCCTCCTCTTCCCCGCGGCGGCCGTCTTTTAAGGGTCGCAACCACCTGAGAAACCGCTCAACCTCCGTCAGGCCTCCTTTGACGGCCCTCGCTCCCCGTTGTGTAGGCGGCGACGCGCTGTGACTCTCCACGTCGACGGGCGCGGGAACAGGGTAGAAGCATGCAGTATCCTCCGAGAAGGTCGGCTCCTGCCGCTGGACTTGGTGTCTGACGTTCTCCGAATGAGTGGAGTCAAGATAACGAGGGTCGACAAGAGGTCCAACAGGGTGACGGGACGGATAGGTTCCCGGAAGGAACCTTTCACATGCAAGGTGGACGCCCGCATCTACAGCCACGGGGGACTGAGCCTCGTGGAGATCTCTTGCCGGGACTCCCTGAAGCGTCCTGGAGTTCCGACTCTGACGAGCTATGTGGAGGCCCTGACGAGGAACCTGGAAGGCTCATCGCCGCAGCCTGTCGAGGGTGCGGTCAATCGGACCTTCGAAACCATGGAGTGGAAGGTGTCAGGTGCGTTCTTGAAGGATGCGTTTGCACCGCCCCAGTCAATCGAGGCCCGCGCGGCCACGAACGGGGAGGCGAAATAGTCCATGGATCCCCTCACGATGAAGGCGAAAGTATGCCTCGTGGGAGAGGCCGCCGTCGGGAAGACGAGCCTCATCCGCCGCCTGGTTCTGGACTACTTTGACGACAGATACGACCAGACGCTGGGGACAAAGGTCTACAAGAAGGAAATTGACACCTCCCTTCCAGAAAAGAACCTGGAGCTTTCCGTCCACATGATGATCTGGGACATCATGGGCCAGAGGGGATTCCGTGAGCTCCTGAGGGAGGCGTACTTCCAGGGAGCGAAAGGGGCAGTCGCCGTGTGCGACGTGACGAGAAGGTCGTCGCTGGAGAGCCTCCATGAATGGATCAAAAGCGTCCATGGCGTCGCCGGCGAGATCCCGCTCGTCCTCGTTGCCAACAAGGTAGACCTTAAAGCCAACGGGGAGTTCGGCGAGGCTGAAATGATGGAGGCGTCGAGAACCTACAATTCACCATGTTTCTTATCGAGCGCCAAGACCGGAGAGAATGTCGAGGCCGTGTTCCAGACGATGGCGAACAACATAGCCAGAGAGCAGCTGCTGCTTAAGGGTGAACTGTTTGCTCCACTCGGCCAGACCCAGTTTTGAAACCCCGATCCGATTCCTTCATTCGAAGTGGATGTTGTCGCCGTTGGCGGAGCAAGCCTTGGGTCTGTGAATCGCACGGCAGTACCATCCCAGTCATCACCCTGTGTCGTTTGCGGGGTTCGTGCATTCAAAGTCCGGTGGGAGTCGTGCTTCATCCACTCGAATTCCCGCGCAAGTGCAATCGTCAAGCGATGTCGCGCCGACAGTTCGACTGACTGTCAGGCGAACGGAGTTTTGAGAAGCTCCCGGGCTTTTTTCCTTACGAGAACCGCGTCTTCTCGGCTCGCTCAATTGGTGCGGTCTGGGCATCGTCGCCAACACCAAATCCCTCGAGTCACAGCACGATCGGATATCCGACTTATGATTGTCGCTTCACCGCCTATGCCCCGCTTCTTGGCTCATCCTCTGCTCCAGCTATCCGCGGTCTCGGTCCCAGGGCTCCGCAGTACCGGTCAGAGTCCAACCAACCCGGTCATCGAGTCGATGGTCATGTCGCTTCCGACAGGTGGAGGGTCGAACACCGCTTGTCCTGCATGGCGGGCATATCAGGCACATGCTGAATGCAAATCATTCACAGGACAGCTTTCACTTGGTCTTCCAGCGTGCTGTAGTCTACAACGCCCACGTGTTCCCACGCTATTCTCCCGTCTTTCCCGAGCAACAAGCACATCGGCACGCCCGTGACGTTGTACGCGTCTCTCACCGCGGTCCCGCTGACCTCCACCAGGTAGGTCCATGTCGAACCTAGCCGCGCTTTCTCCTGGGCGGCCCCGTTGATCGTGGGCTGGTCGGAGAAAGCTCCCCCGAGCTTGATCGCTATGCTAACAATCTCAATCCCCGTGCCGTAGCCGCTTTGGAGTTGATCCAGGGTCGAGGCGAATATCCCGCAGTAAGTTGCGCCAAGATAGATGAACTCGAGTAGAATCGGCTTGCCGTTGTTCATGTGCGACTGCAGGTTCCACATGACGTTGTTCGTGTCGGGAAGGGTGAAATCGAATGGCGTGTCGCCCAGACCGTGTCCAGTCGAGGTGGTTCTTTCCGCCGGTCTCATCAGCACGAACGCGAGGATGATGACGATTGCAACGGCGATCACCGCCACTGCGGCAATCAATCCCCGTTTCTTCTTTTGCGTTGTCTCTGGCCCAGACATACAGTCCATCTCCTTTGTGCACCTCGCCTAAGTAATCGCGGAGTAGATGTTACCTATAAGGCCGTTGCCTTGACATGTTGACCTCGGGAATCGTCGGCTCGCAGCCAGCGCCACATTCAGTGCGGAGGTTGACGAGAAAGGTTGTTCTTGCGCGATATATGGCGCGAAGTGCCGGTCGAGGCTACTCCCCGCGGACTAGTGCGGACTGGTACCTGTCACCGCACAGTCTCGCTCGCCCAATCAACACCTGGAGCATCACCTTTGTAATTGAGAGACTGGACTCTTCGAGGCATCCACGGGAATCTCGGTCTCTTCAATACATTCCTGATTATCCTGGCAGATGCCACGCGGGTCCACTTTGCGGGGCTTTCGAGCAAGTTGTTCATGCTGCTCAACTTCTCTGAGCAATTGCCAATACGGCAACGAACCGCAACCGCCAAAGCTACCATGGAACGGTCATTCCTTTCCGGACCCATCGCATCCTCCCGTGGTTCGGTCAGGCCACAAGAAACACCGTTCGTGCAGTTATCACCGATGATAACCTTGCCGAAACGACCTTCAGCCTTCTCCCGGTTTGACTCTGCGGGATGACGCACACTATCTCCGTCGCCGGGGCTGCAAGGTTGTCGTACGTCATCATGACGCCTCTCCCACGGGAATCTCCCTTGCAGCGAAGTACCCCCTCGATACCCTCCTCTTCCCTGCGACGGAAGTCCTTTGTATCTTTGGATTTGTAGAAACCGTCTGAGACAGACAAGCCCCTTCCGCCCGCCCTGCTATCATGGATGGCATGCCTTCTTTTCGAAGGAGCGGTCGTTTCGATGTCGCTGCGGCCGCTATCATCTTGGAGAATGGCGAAGCAAGTTTCAAGACGCCATGTTATGTCATCCCGTTCGGGATGATGAATTCTAGCTCTGGAGGCATGAAGGCGAAGATTTGCCTTATCGGCGAACGCGGGGTCGGCAAGTCCGCGCTCGTCCAAAGATACGTGCTCGACCAATTCAGCGATGAGTACTTCGCCACCTTGGGAATGAAGGTCTACAAGAAGATAGTCTACGTTGTCCCCCCGAGGTCCAAGGAAACCGTCCCCGTGACTATAGTGCTATGGGACATCATGGGGGACGACAAGTACGGCGAGTCGATGAGGGAGATATACCTCTACGGTGCCTCTGGGGTGATGGCTGTGGCAGACGTGACCGAACCTGATACAGTTCCGCCTCTAGACCGATGGGTGTCCCCGGCGCTGCAGCTCCTTGGAAACATCCCCGTCCAGATTGTCCTGAACAAGTGGGACGCTGGTGAGGATCAACAAGCGCGCGACATCGGTCGCAACATCGCGAAAAGGCATGTCGCGCCCTGCTACTTGACCAGCGCTTCGAGAGGAGACAACGTTGAGAGGGTGTTCAATGACCTCGCCCAAAGGATTCTCGCACAGATGACCCTGAACATGAGGCCGATGCCCGAGGACAAGACTCTCGAAGTTCTCGTGGGTTCCATAGGGGAGACGAGGAGCTTGGAGGAGTTGTCAGCGGACTTCGGCCTGAGGCCGACTCAGGCGGAGACGCGCGCGCGAAGCCTCGTAAGGAGCGGCCATCTAGTTCTGCAAGACGTCGACATGGCGCCCGACGGTTCTCCAGTGATGAAATACACCGCCACCGGGAAGCTCCTTGGAACAACATCTTAACCTCGGCCCCTCAGGAGCAAAGCGTCCAGTATGTCGTCGTCCTAATCACGAGATGGTCGTCGTCCAAGAATAGCCGCGAAACCCGAGGGTCTTCCAGCAGTGGTCACGGTCAGCCTGCCGAAAGAGCTTGAACTGAACGAGCGCGTCGTCGGGGATTGCGTTCGGTCAAGGGAGGATTGTCCGTGCCGCGGTCCGCCATCACCTGGTTGATGCGACAACATTGGCCCGCTCGAACAGCGACCATGGGAGTTCGACAGACCGAATCCGCTCCTCGCGGAACGACAGCCACTTGCCGTCGACGCGGTCGACCGTCAGGATGTGCTTTCCGCCAACGATTTTCTCGCTAAGCACGTGCATGATCCCCTTCGGTGTCACGACATCGCCGGACTTGAAGGGACATCTAGCCTCGGTCATGGAGTCTCGGAAGGGCGAGCGGTCGAATAAACCTACCGGACGTAGACAAGCAGTTCCCCGACAATCAACGGATTCTCGAACTCTCCGTCTCTTCCGCTCGTGGCTTCTTCGGCTCCAAAGCCCTGAGGACTGCAACTGAGATGCCCGCTATCAGAATCGCCAGATCGACAGCCGTACCATATCCTATTAGCGGAGGTATCGAGAGCTGTCCCGTGAGGAAGGACACGACTCCGGTGACCATCTCAGCCATGACGAACGGCATCGAGGTAAACAAGAACACCTTCGCCATCGCCGTCCTGTCTTTCCCGCCTTTCCAGGGCCGTTTCTTAGATGCCCACAGTCCGACAACCGCCAGAACGATTGCGAACAACAAAGCTACGATCGGCTTGTAGTTCACCTCAACTTCGACAGACGGCCTGACGACCAGCGACCTCTCCTGCTCGACATTGCCCAGTTTGTCGATCGAGTAGTAGAATATGGTGTGCTCCCCCTCGGGGAGAGAGAATCCTCCTGCGTAGACCGTCCAGCTCCCGCCATCTATCCTGTACATCGTGGCGTTCACGCCGCAGCCGGAGTCCGTGGAGGCGAGGGTGAACGGAGCGGCGGGGGAGATCGTCGTGACAGGCGGCGTGTCGTCGAGGATTAATGTCTCATTCTGGACGACTTCCATGTTCCCGAGGTAGTCCAACGAGAGGAACTCGACGAACCATGTACCGTCCATTCCCGCCAAGCTGAACGATGATGAGTACTCCCGCCATTGGGTCCAAGAGTCGTCCCAGAGGCGGTAGAACGTGGAGTTGGGACCGACGCCGATGTCCACCGCAGAGAGGGTGAGGGGAGTCGAGGACTTGACGAAATCGCCGCCAGCCCAGTACTTCGGCTCGCCGATCGAGATGGCGGTGACGGGGGGAGTGTCGTCGACCACCATCTGCATCGACTGGACCGCCTCACTGTTCCCGAGCAGGTCGCGCGAGCGGTACTCCAGAATGTGCGCTCCCTCTCCCGCCAGGGGGAATAACGATGAGTACGTCTTCCAGCTCCCGCTGTCTATCCTGTACTCTGTGTAGTCAAGTCCGACGGGGGTGACGCCGCCATCGACCGCCAGCAGAGTGAGCGAGGTGGAAGACGTGACGAAGTTCCCGCCGAGGAGGTATTTAGGATCGCCGATGGAGAGAGTCGTGGCGGGTGGAACGTCGTCCACCCTCAGCACCCTCGAGTTGAGCTCCTCTGAGTTCCCCGCCCAGTCCAGCGAGCGCCAATTGACAGTGTGCTCTCCTTCTCCCGTCAGGAAGAACGTACCAGCGGCGGTGTAGTTGACCGGTGCCCCGCCGTCGATTGTGTAAGTGGTGTTCCTTATCCCCAGTCCGCTCTGGTCGAGGATTAAGAAGTTGAAAGGAGTGGTGGACTTGACGTATGTGACGGCGGATGTGTAGTTGGGATTGCCGATCGAGAGGTAGGTCATCGGACCTGCGACGACGTTGACCGTCCAGGTGTAGGTGTTGTTCGTCTCGTTCGACTCGGTGACGTTGTCATAGTAGTCCACGTTTGCAACAACATGGCAGGCGCAAGGGGTGGCGGGAGATGTCCATGTGGCGACGAACGGCCCGGAGGTGCTCCCGGTAGGGATTGGCGCAACCTCTGTCGTGAAGAACGGGGATGAATGTGAGGACTCGTTGTGGAAAGCCAGTGTGGTGTTGACGTTCTCGAAGCCTCCCGAGTTCAATATTTCGATGGAAAGCTGGACAGGCAGAGAGAGGCCAACAGTCGTCGGTGAGGATGGGAACGGGTTTATGGGCAGGTAATCTGGAGGGATCCTGTAGCCCGCGACTGCTTCCGCGTAATCCTTGGTTCCCTCGATGTTCCCAGCTAAGTCTCCAGCGATCGTGTGGAACTTGTAGTTCCCCTCACCGCCTGGGAACGGGAAAGACCACGACCATGGCGGGGATGTCTTGGTCCCGAACGGCATCCAAGGACTCCACGATGCGTTGCTGAGGGGAGCGTGCGAGTATAGAAGAGTCACGTTCGCGACCCCACTCAAGTTGTCAATGGCGGTGGCGGTCACGGTCAGGGATGGCGTGGTCTGCCAGTACGGCGAGATATGGAGGACGCTGGAGACCGGCGGGGTGACATCGTAGCCAGCGATCGCGTCGTCCATTGGCGGGGGAGCCTCGGCATTGCCGACGACATCGATGGCGGTGCTGTAGAATTCGTAATATCCCTCTCCCGCCGGGAACGGGAACGGCCACACCCAGGGCGGGGAATCGAGGGTCGAGTGCTTCATCCACCCGCCCCACGTGACGTTGTCGCTGCTCTCGCGGTACCAGAGCGTGACATTGGCGACACCTTGACCGGGATCTGCCGCTGTCGCGCTCACTTGCATGGGCTGGGAGCTGTGCCAGTACGGCCTGATCGGATCGACCGAGGAGGAAGGGGGAACGGTGTCCGGCCAATCTTGCCAGGCGTGTTTCACGAGTGGCGTGTTATTGGCCAGAAGGACGGTGTACAGCACATGTGGGGCGCCGAGCGAATCGAGCGCAAGGGAATTCCAAAATCCAGCAGGCGTGGTCGAGTCGGGAATTTCCTGATGCCAGCCACCCGCATCGGAATAGAAGTACAAGAGCTGAACCGAGTCGGTGTCGAGGTAGGTGATTCGTGGTCGGTCCTGAGCGTCGAGCGCGAGCGAAACTCTGGCGCTTCCGATCCCACTGCCGCCAGCCTGGGTGTAGAGATTCTCGAAAGCCCATCCGCCGACCATTTCGTTGAAGCGGGCATATCGCAGATTCTGTCCGCTGACATTGAAGTATGCTACATGTGGGTTATCTCTGAAGTCCAGCTTCAGTGATGGGGCGCTGCAGCATTGTCTATTGAACCATACATCAACCAATGAATTGGACCAGCCAGATCCATTCCATTTCGAATATACTAAGCCCCCCCAAGGGCCATCAGGTGTGCTCGCTATCCTTGGACTGCCAGTGGAATCCAGAGCAATTGATGGTCCCTCATTGCTCGATGAGACGCCGCTCGCGTAAAGTACAGTCTCAACGATCCATCCGGATTCGTTCTGGTGTGCGTACATCAGATAGGCGCCAGGAGCGGACTGGCGGTTCCAGTGGGTAACGTGAGACCGTCCGTTAGAGTCAACGGCCAGCGAAATCATGCTCGCCGCCGTTCCGTTTATTTGATCTATGATCTCATTCACGAAGGATGATCCCACCCGATAGGCGTAGCGAACCGTATGATCGGTGACGCGGAAGTAAGCAATGCTCGGGCTGCCGTTCCGAGCGAGGGCAATGGCACCGCAGGCTGTGTTCACGTCGATGTCTTGAAAGCTCCAGGAACCCCCGTCCTTGAGGCCGTATGTCAGGACTCCAGTCAGGTTGTCGAACAACGCGTGGATCCTCCCGGACGAATCGACCGCGACTGAACACGATTGTCCCAAAGCGAGTGTCTCGATGTTCCAGGGATACTGGGCCGAGGCAGAAGGCAAGTAGCATATCATAGAAATCATGGAGAATGGAATCAACAGACCAAGGGTCGACAGAACGGCAATCGCACTTCGCACCGACATCTTAACCTCCTAGAAAAATAGAGAGCCCGCAAGGCGTATAATACTTGCGGCCGTGGCTCGCGCGAGCGGGCTCTAGGTGTCTGTTGCGGTCACCACGTGAGGTTGGAGATTCGCAGCTGACTGTTCCAGTTGTTTCCGTCGTACGTCTGGCCGCCGCTGAGTATCTCCAGCTTGCTGTCGGAGTCGACATCCTTTATGTAGACGGAATTGACCGCCGTGTTTCGGTTGTTGGTTGCCCAAGTCGTGCTTGCGACATCGTTCAAAGCAGCGCCAGTCCAGTTCCATATCTTGAGCTGTGCGTAGTCAGTGCCGCTGACTGTGGTCTTGCCTCCGCTCACTATCTGCTGGTAGTTGCCGGCAAAGCTTTTCGCGTAGACTGAGTACGAGATAGTGTCGCTGCCTGACACGGGCCATTGACGGTTCAATTCCAAACTCAGTACTCTTGGAATCCCAGTCCATGTCCATATCCTTAGCACGCCGTTGTTGCATCTGACGCCGAAAGTGTCATCATATCCGTAGCCTGTGACAACTATCTCTGTCGTGCTGTCATAGTCGACATCGCCGAGATAGACGCCGTACCACTCAGTCGTTAATTGACCGTTCTCGTTGATATTTTCCTCTTTTTCCACGGTGAACTGGCTATTCACATAGTTCCAGATCCTGAGCTGCCCTTGCTTGGCGGTCAAAGCACTCTGTTTGTAATACCCGACGGTCACGAACTCAATGACGCCATCACCATCGACGTCTCCGGCTGAAACGCCGTTGGCGACGATGTCGTTATTGGATCCCCAGTAGTAGCTGTCCAGATACCCCAGACTTGAACCGTCGAAGCTCCAAAGCCAGACACCGCCATCGTGCGGGTTGTTTATCCTGTCTCCCACTGCGATTATCTCTAGCTTGGAGTCTCCCACTAGATTCGCCGCGTAGACCGCCCTATAGGCCTCCCCCGGGGCATTCACTATTCCAGGACTGTACGAAGTCAGCGTGGTCCCGTCCCATGTGAAGACCCTGATCATCCAGTCGTAGCCATTGGCGTCGCCAGTCTTTCCGACAACTGCTATCTCCTGGTCGTTGTCTCCGTCTAGGTCCCCTGCAAAGACGCCGTACGCGACCGTCACCGACGCAAGGGGCGCCTGCTGCCATTCATACGTTTTCTCGCGAAACAGTGTGGTGCCAGTCCAGTTCCAGATCCTCAGCTGCGCTTTGGTCATTGCCGGGTTACCTATCAGCGTTTCACCGACAGTGATGATCTCGACAACACCATCGCCATCGATGTCCGCGGCTGTGACTCCGTGCACAATGCTGTTACCCAAGTCGTTCCATGTTTCAGTATGTTCATTGTTGATAGTCTGCGCTCTCGCTGGGAACGCCGTCATCATGAGGATGGCGGCGACTCCCAGGCACACAATCACTCCGACTTTCTTGTTTAACATAGCTATCCGTTCTCCGGCGACTCCCTGCTCCCCGGTTGCATATGACCGTTTCTCTTTCCAGTTCTTGAAAGTGAAAGTATCGAAATTGATAACGAAAGCGTACGGGCAAGCCGTCCGCGATGAGAGCCAGACGCTCCGAGCCGCCAGCCCTTGTCCACTGCGTTCATCGCGGGAATCGACGGTTTGCATGCAGGTTGTATAATAGCGTTACTCTTTCCAATTCTTGAAAGTGGCAACGAGAACCGCGCCGTTTATGGCCTTGCGAAGGTCTCCATCGTTCCAGCAAATGGAGATGGATCGATGCCTACTTACCAAGCGGATGTGAAGCCGAACCAGCCATGGGATGCAGACGGGACCGCCGAGGTCACGCCTAGACCGCCGTTTCCGGACTTGAGCCCGTTCCTCCTACCTTTGGAACACAGGACAGGCGGCCCGGTCGAAGTACGCAGAAACCGGTATCCTGCTGGCCTGGTGATAATCCCGTCGAGTTCAGTGCCCAGCGGGCCAAGCGTGGTGCTTCCCATGGTGGTCTCAGATGGCGACGCGATTGTGATTTCGAACGGCGAGCATCAGGACTGGCCCTGGGGGATCGTAGCCAGGTTCATCGACTGACGCTGCTCAGAACTTCATTGACCCTGTCGATCTTCTGTTGGTTGCCCAGTCTCTTGAAGATATCCAGGGCTTCCTCCAGCTGTCGCCTGGCTTCCTGTGTCCGCCCACGATCCATGTTGACGATGCCGAAGTTGAGAAGGGCGTCTCCCAGCTCGTAGGCCAGGCCGTGTTTCCTGGCCATATCTATCGCCTGAAGGAGGTAGTTCTCTGATTCGACCCATTTTCCTTCAAGCGAACGGGCCCAACCCATCTGAATGACCATGCCGACCAGCATATCCTTCTCGTCGAGCACCTTGAATATCCTTGCAGCTTCTTTCAGATAACGAAGAGCCTTCTTCGGCTCCTTCTTCTTGTTGTAGCAGCCCGCCATGTTCGAGAGTCCCTGACCCAGCATCCTGAGATCCCCCGTCTCCCTGGCGAGGTCGATGCATTTCTGGTGCCACTCGATAGCCTCGTCAACGTCGAGGTAGAACGCGCTCGACCCCGCACACGTGTACGCCCTCGGGAGCTCATCCAACTCGTTCATTCTCTCGAACGCCTCCACGGACTCCTTGAACCTCGCAAGAGACTCCCTGTACTTCCCCTCCTTGGCGAGCACCCTGCCAATGCCGAGGCCCGCCCTCGCTCGGAGGACGTCATCTTCCGAGGCGATCGCCAGTCTCTCGGCCTCCTTGTAGTCTCTGAAAGCGTCATGCAGCCGCCCCCTCTTCTCTTTGATTGCGCCGAGGAGGTAATGGTCTCCCGAGCACCCATTCAGGTCGCCGATTCTCATCCGGATGGAGAGGCTTTCAGCGAACTCCTTCTCCGCCTTCTCCATCGCCCCTTTTCCGAAATGCATCTCCCCCATGCTCCGCAACGCCCTCGCCACGTTTCCGCTGTCGTTGAGCGCCGAGGCGATGTCGAACGCCCTTTTTCCGTGCGACTCGACGCCGTCCCAGTCGCCAATCCTGAACTCCGATTCCGCGAGAATGAGAAGAATCTCGAGCATCCTCCTGTTTTCCCCTTCCGTCCTTTCCCTCAGCTCTATTGACTTGAGTTCGGCCCTCAGCGAGGAGAGAGTGCTCTCGACAGCCTCGGATACAGGACGCAAATGCCCAGCAATCTCCCTTCCCTTGACGGTGAGCCCGACATATGTTTGCAGATGACGGACGACGTCTTCCCGCTTGAAGATGAGACCCAGTCCCAAGAGGCTCTGAACGGCCGCGTGGCAGGTGCTGGGCGATAGGGACAATTCTTCCTTCATCTCCGATACCTTCATCTCTTTCTTGTCCAGCAGGTGGACAAGAATATCCAGAGTTTTCGGCGGACTCTGCAGGAGATCCAGAACCGTGCGGGGCATCCTTTTCTGGAGTCTGCGGCCTTCCTATATAAACACGCCCGATTCCAGAAATTGAAAGCGATAAACCCTCTCCCAAGGTGAACAGCCGTGAGTCGCAAGAAGCATGTCCCACATCGACCAAGAGCTTGAAACCCAACTGAACCCCGCTCGTTTCGACCTTCCAGTCCCGGCATGCCACTGTCAATCGGTACTTCGATTGTCCTGTAGTCTGAAAGCTCTAGAAGTCGGACTACCCTGTCAGAGTCCGAATGGCAGCGGCCATCTCCTGAGTCTTATGAAGCACTACTTCAACGTAACAGCCCATGACCGGGTCAGGAACAGAGGCGAGAGGTTGCCTGACGGGGCAATGCTTCACTAGCTGCATAGGGAGTCTTGGAACACTGAGCAGGGGTCCTCTGGTAGATTCGAGTAGAGATCCTTCAACATCCTCCTACCGCACGTCCTTCCTAAGTTCTCTGATTTCTCTGGGAGGAATGTGCGACTCCCAAACCAGGTCTGTCATTAGAAGGTGGGCCAGTATCTTTGAGTCCACCTTGTCGGTCTTCACCTTTGCCTGAGCTATCGCCATTGTCTCGGACGGATTGGACAGCGCCATGTCTATACCCGTGTCTTCCAGGACCTCGTCCAGGACCTCGTAGACAAACTCCCAGACGGTATTGGACTCTATCACCGCCCTGAGCGCTTGTCTGCTGCAGAAAACCTTTTAACTTCCCTCCTTGGTCTGGGTCTGCGAGACGGACCCGCGGATGCCGATTGAAGACCCTCAGAGGATTCTGAAGACCTATGACAGGCTGAGGTTGGCCACGAGGGAGTTTGCTGTTCCCGCTAGGAATGACGACATAACGACCGAAGCCGTGACTGTCATTCGCCTTCTGACCGGCATGTCGGATTCCCAGCTAGCGAAGGAGATGGGAATTCCGCTTGACGAACTCAAGTCAACCGCAGAGGGTCGGACAAGTCTCAATGAGGCGAATCGCGCAGCCCTAGCGCGGATACTGTACGAACGCTCATCCAAGGAGCGTCATAAGTTCAGGTGGCGGTTCTTGGAGGAAACTTTTGGATCAGACCCCGTCGCGCTTTCTAAGACTGTCACACCCATGCGGCGGCGAAGGACGGCGTCATTCATTGCACCTTTCGTCGTGACCTTCCTGCTACTGGCTATCCTTGCTGCTGTCTCCTCAGGGGACAAGGTGGCCATTCTTGTAACTGTGGAGGCCCTGCTCATTCTCACAATCGCGTCGATGTTTCTGTTGTCTGGGGGGATTCCATTCGAACTCGACGTGTTTATGTTCTTCCTCTATCACCTCATCGCATCGGATAGATTTCGGGCCTCGCGCGAGTTTTTGCTTACTTGGGCCAAGGAAAGAGTGGAGCGGCAGACACATTACGACCCGATTCTTTGGTCCTCCCAGGCATGCATAAGTGAGACCATAACTGCCGTTTGTGCCCGCACTCCAATCGAGAGTCTTCCCTCAGAGGTGTCGAAGAGTTTCCGGGAGGATGTTAGAGCGCTGTTGTATGAGTTCGATGACTTTAGCGTTGAGCGCTTCGTGGACGCCAAGAAAAAGCTGGATCAGTTCAGGGAAGCCTATCCCGAAGTTACCCGTCTCGGCGTGCGGTTCGAATACCCGTCCATCAGCCGTCGTGCAGGAGGTTCCATCATCACTGTCAGCATTCTCATCATCCTAATATTTATAGCGTACTTCATCGGCCAGACCTCCGGTCAATGGGCCTTCGCAGGGATCCTCGTTGCAGTTTTGGTCCCCTCAGTACTGTGGTTCGCCGACAAGTGGTTCTTCAAGTCTTGAAGGTCCTTAGAGACCAATCCGTAGACACCCGGTTGGGCGTCGGCCCCCGTTCTCACTGCCGAAACAAGCATATATCCGGGAGGACGATGTGATAGCGGGAAGGCAGAGTGTGCGTCGCTTGTCGCAAGAGTATTGAACACAACATCGTTTGCCGAAGTCACGAAGGTGAACTCATGAGGGGAAAGAGCGGAGAGGAGAAGGAGGCTCAGGTCCACGGCGAGCCGCATGTGGGAAAGGAGGAGAGGATACACATAAGTCTGGGGAGGAAGCTCGACATCTTCTACTTGGACCATGAGAGGGCCTCCGGCCTACCGTTCTTCACACCGAACGGGATGATCATAAGGAATGAGCTCATCCAGCACATGAGGACTCTGAACAGGAGGGCCGGCTATGAGGAGGTCTGGACCCCTCTGGTCTTCAAGACAAGCCTCTGGAAGGAGTCAGGTCATCTCGAAGCATACATCGACAGGATGTACCTGATCGAGAAGGAGGAGAACCAGTACGGCCTGAAGCCGATGAACTGTCCCGCCCACGTGATCCTCTACCAGAGAAAGCCTTGTAGCTACAGGGACCTGCCCGTCAGGTATTCCGAGTTCGGGATAATCCACAGGTACGAGCAGTCTGGGGAACTCTCCGGCCTTCTGAGGGTCAGGGCGCTGACGATGGATGACGGACACGTCTTCGCCAGGGAGGACCAGATCCAGAACGAGGTGAGGACGCTCCTGGGGATAGTCAAGGAGCTGATGGTGGACACGTTCCATTTCCCGGACATCCGCTACGCTCTGAGCATGAGGGCAAAGCCGGGGGAGGAGAAGGAGGGGGAGACATACATCGGCGATTGGGAGGTCTGGGAGAAGGCCGCCCAGCACTTGAGAGAGGCGCTCAAGTCTGAGGGGATACAGTACGTCGAGAAACCGGGCGAGGCTGCCTTCTACGGCCCGAAGATAGATGTGGACATAAAGGACTCTCTCGGAAGCTGGTGGCAGTGCTCCACGATACAGGTCGACTACAACCTCCCAAGAAGGTTCAACCTCTCATACGTCGACGGGGACGGGAAGAAGGTCACGCCCGTGATGATTCACAGGGCGTTGTATGGGAGCCTTGACAGGTTCATAGGGATACTTCTTGAGCACTACAAGGGCGTCCTTCCTGCTTGGCTGTCGCCGCTTCAGTCCATGGTCATACCGATATCAGAGAGCAATTTCAGGTACGCGGGCGAGGTCAAGTCTCATCTTACTGCGGAGGGCGTGAGGGCGTCGGCAGATCTCTTCTCGAACACCCTGGAACGCAAGATAAGGGACGCTTATGACCAGAAGATACCATACCTTCTAATCGTCGGCAAGAAGGAGGAGGAAGCCGGCGATGTTGCGGTTAGGGGAAGAGACAACACGACGAGGTATGGTGTGAAGATTGAGGATTTCCTGAGGAGCCTGAAAGAGGAGATTTCTGAGAAGAGACAGTCTCCTTGAACGCGCAAACGAGTGCGGCAAGGCCAGCGGGACTCAGCGTCTGCGAGGCTTCAGGTACAAGAGGTAGGAGATTCTGAGAAGGCGGGCGGCTGTCCAACCTTCACCAATACGGCAATAACCACCATGAATCTCAATTCTCTTGACTCTGCAAGAGATAAAGAGGATTCAGCGCGTTATATTCGAACTGGGGCCGGTGTAATCAAGCTGCTCTGTTCCTTGGAGGCGAAGAATAAGCCCTGTGCAGCCAACCGTTTTCGAAGAAGACAAAACGGCTCCCATCCTTGAGGACAAGAACCTCCACGAAGACCTCGTTCACGCAGAGCTTCACAGTCGCCTCATAATCTACCACCCTTGGCAGGCGGACATTGAGCAGACGGTCGAGCTCCCCTTGACGATCCAACCATACCTCGATCCGGTTCATGGTTTTCAAGGTCTCCATGATGTATTTCTTGGACAAGATCGCCTCCTCCCCTTTTCTGCGTTCTCGAACCTGTAGTTTGGTCTTATAATGCGGAATCCCGAGATGTTGTCCGGAGAAATCGCAAGGGGACATCAATCGCTTCAGATATGGCAGCAAAAAGTGGTGGACCCGCGACAGCCGCCTTCCATGACTGTCGAATTCTGCCAGCACATTCGCGGGCAATCGAGGAGAAGGCATAGCTTCGTCCCCCGTGGTGGTGAGCTTGCGGCACACAGGGCAAATCACGCTCATTGTATCCTCCCCGTTGTACCTCATCCAAACAAGCTCAAAGCCGTGACACCAAATCCTCGGAGAATCTCGAGCCATGGTTGTATCTTACGGAAACCTGGCTATTGGACGCATCTGCTGCAAGTAGCAGAGCGCTCTCGCGCACAGCCGCTTGCGGGTCAAGTAGATCATTAACCCGTCATGGTCAGGCTTCGATGATCGCTTGACGTCAAAGAGATGGGGGAGGAGGCCTCGACTCCTCAAGCCGCTTCAGTCTGGATTCGAACTGTGTCAGTCTGTCGTCAAGCTGGCCGAGCTTCGCCAGGTTGTTGTTTATCGAGTCCAAGATGGCCTGCGACCGTTGCGAAGCCTTCTCCGCTCGCTCGCCCAGTTTCGTTCTGTCTACCGCTGCACTGTAGACGGCGATGATGAGAATGACGAAAAGGATTCCGAAAATGAAGATGATTGGATTGAACTTGGGCGGCGAAGTGCTCCAGTCGAAGGAGAAGAGTATCGATAGCACGATGATGATAAAGGATGCCATGAACGTAAACGACGCTCTGCGTGCCTCCCTCTTCTCCCGTTCCCATTTCTCTTTGCTCACATCTAAGTCCTTTGCATCTCGCTGCTCATGTTCGGCATCGGTAGTAGTCGTCAACTTTCCATCCCCTCCCTTATTCCACATCCTTTGACATCCGCCATCGACACGCCAGCCACAGGAGTGTATCCCCGATGGGCGAAATGAATGTTTCCGTTGGCCCGTTTCGTTGTGAAATCGCTTCTTTCGGCGTTGAGATAATCCGTTGACCCATGTCCCTTGACGGATACGGGTCATTCTACGAGCATGCGAAAGGTCGACTGGTCCTCTACATCCCCGCTGACCTGAGGAAGGACTCCGGTTTCCCCTTCAAAGCCGGCGAGCGTGCCCACATCAGGATCGATGGGAGGCGTTTGCTCGTGGAGAAGACACGGTGAGTCCGCCTCCGCACCCTTGATCATCCACCAGCCGAGGAACCCATCCACCGACCGCCATGACATGACATCGCCTACGTCTGGCCGACGACTTTATGCTGGGGGCGGTCGATGACCGGTCTGGCGCCGGAATCCTTAAGTCAACAGGCGACCGAAAGGCTCTTATTAGTTACAGTGGGCTCGTCCGGATTCGAACCGGAGACCTTCACTATGTCAAAGTGACGTCATGACCGCTAGACTACGAGCCCTCGCATGAGGCATTGACCCGCCCGCAATAAGGTTTTTGCCATGCGGCGGGACGCCACCGCAATAGGTATATCGGAGCGCCACATTGCCCAACCCGGCATCGTATCCTCCATCGAATCATTCCAAGGTGAGCAAATGGCCAGCATGGACAATTTCGAGTTCGCGCACAGGCACAGGAAGCAGGTCGTCTGGATGAGCCAGAACACGAACACGATCCCTCTCTCCCCGAAGATAAACGAGGCGATCCGCCAGTCGGTGAACGAGAGGGAGTACAACCTCTACGGCTTCAAGAAGGGCGTGTTCGGCCTCTGCGACGCGATAAAGGCGGACCTCAAGATGGAGGACTGGGACATACACCTCACCAACGGCGGCATCGAGGGGCTCTACATGGCCAACCGCGCCTTCCTCCAACCAGGGGACGATGTGATCGCGACGGACCCGTCCTTCTTGCCGATCCACGACCAGGTGCTCATGGCGGGAGCGAAGGTCAAGGAGCTCGACATCTACCACGAGCCGTGGAAGCTGACGCCGGAACATGTGTCCGACGCGGCGACCCCGAAATCGAAGATGCTCCTGATCATCGACCCGAACAATCCCCTCGGCGCGGCCTATTCCCGCCAGGAGATCCGTGCGCTCTGCGAGGTCGCGGAGGACCACGGGATGTTCGTCATCGACGACATCACGTACAGGGACTTCAACCCCCTGCACACCCTCGCGTCAGATTTCTACCCGGAGAAGACGATCGTCTCCTATTCGTTCTCCAAGGGCTGCGGCATGGCGGGGATGCGCATAGGAGCCGTGCTCGCGCCGCCTGACGTCATGAAGGCGATCAAGAAGTTCGACACGAACGTCCTCGGCGTGAATGTCCTCGCTCAGCGTGGCGCCCTGGCCGCGCTCGAAACGAAGAAGCGGTGGCTGCCGAAGCTCAGGCAGATCTGCCGCAAGAACCAGGACGTCATCAAGTCAGCCGTCTCGAAGGTCCGCGGCGCCTATCTGCCCGTCTTCCCCTCCCTCGCGAACATGTTCTGCATCGACATCAGGGAGACCGGGGTGAACCCGGAGAAGGTCGAGGCGATGATGCTCCAGGATTACTACATACACACCAGAGCAGGTCAGTACCTGTCTAGGAAGTTCGGACCGCGGTTCGTCCGCGTCTCCTTCTCGATACCGACGGAGCAATGCAGGAAATTCGCTGCCGCCTTCCCAAAGGTCATGAAGGCGCTCTCGAAATAGATTCCCCATTCCCGCCACAACCTTCATTGCGGCGTGACTGATTCCCGCCATGATGAGCACCAAGGTTCCAAAGCATTCCATCATCAGGATTTACACCGACGGCGGCGCAAGGGGGAACCCCGGACCCGCCGCGATCGGAGTCGTGGTCTGCGATCAGGACGACGTCATCATCAAGCCGTTCAGCGAGTACATAGGTCGCGCGACGAACAACGAGGCCGAATACAGAGCCCTTGTCAGGGGACTCGAGATTGCCGCGAAATACACGGATGGCGAGGTCATCTGCACTCTGGACAGCGAGCTGGTCGTGCGTCAGATGACTGGAGAATACAGAGTGAAAGAGCCGAGGATGCAAAGACTCGCCTTGGAGGCGAACAAGATAGCGGGGCGCTTCGGGAAGGTCAAGTTCGTCAGCCTCCCCAGAATGACCGGCCACCTGGCATTGGCCGACAGGCTCGTCAACGAGACTCTGGATGGGGCGCGCGGGGCCTCGATAGATGAAATGCTCCGGGCGAGCATCACCAAGAAAGTGGAGATCGGTTCGATGCCTGATGCGGGAGTCGAGCAGGTCGATCCGTCCGCCATCAGCCTGATGTTCCTCGAGCATTGTATCCGACAAGGTTGGATAGTCAAGAAAGGCAGCGGACGGGGCACCAAGTACCATGTCACCGAGACCGGGAGGAAGGAGCTCAGGAAGCTGGGCATCTCGATCTGAAAAGGAGTGAGTGCTCCCGCCGGGATTTGGACCCGGGTCCGAGGCTCGAAAGGCCTCTATCCTTGACCGGACTAGACTACGGGAGCGTTGACCCGCCAGTTAAAGGGGGCAGTCATAAAGCCTTTGCCACTTGCGCCTGGCTTCTTCGCGCACGGGCATCTCAGGATAAATCGGCAGGTTGGCGTCTCACAGCGACGCCTCGTGGAACATCCCCCTTTCGGGACTGCAGGATGCCTAGTTCTAAATACCGACTCGCCAGTCCTCCTTCTCGGAGACATTGGGAGACGAGAGGATGTCATGGAGATCTGGAAGCTGTGACGTACCGGTGTCGTTGAGAGCCCTATGTCGCTCCAAACGCGGCGCTTCGTTCGGGTGTCCGGGCAGCGAAGGGGGACAGAGGAGGGACTAGATTGGTTTCTCGGTCAACGAATCCATCCGGGCCTTGGAGCCTTCCGCCGCCTCACCCCAGTTACCTGCCTGAGGTCTTCCCGAGGGAGCACATATCGAGGGACGAGGTCCTCGTCTTTGAAACGAGGCCAAATCTCGTTCCTTTCATCATCCAACCCATAATCGGGCTGATCGTGTTGGTTCTGCTGTTTTTCCCCTTTCTCATCTTGGCAGGCTATTATGTGGACATGGCTTGCCTTCTTTTCGCGATACTCTTCTTCGTCGTCATCCCGGTGCTGCAGATCTTCCTGAGCTACATGGACTGGATGGGGCGGAGATACGCGCTGACATCGGACAAGATAATGGCCGTGTCCGGGATCATATCGCGGCACCTCTACCAATGCACCTACGACAAGGTGCAGAACATCACCCTCCACCAGGGTGTTTTAGGGAGAATCATCGGCTACGGGACCATCGCCTTCTGGACTGCGGGATATGGCGGCGGAACGACCGGGATGGGCTACGAGCATCAGGTCATTGGCGGCGGCGGTGTCGTCTGGCTCAGGGTCAACGACCCAGTGAATCTCAAGAAGTATGTCGAGGAGGTCGTCAATGCCTTCCAACGGGAGAGGAAGATGCAGGAATACAAGGCCATGGCCGCCGTGCTGACAGAATCGCAGAAGGCGGGAGTGCCTGCGCCTGCCGCCGCGACCTCAGGTGCTGTCAAGTTCTGCCCGAGCTGCGGCAATAGGGCCAGTGCTGGCGCCCTGTTCTGCGAAAAGTGCGGGAAGAAATTCGGGACATAGGGTGGCGTCTCGCCGAGGGCGGCTCAGAGCTCGCCCGCCATCTCCTTCGCTATCTGTCCGTACTCCCGCTCGTTCATTGCGGCGGGATTGACCGAGAGGAGAAGGTATGAGTCGCTGAGCACCGATTTCTCGCTGAGCATCTGGACGAACTTCAGGACTGGCGGGAAACCATTCTGAGAGACCAGGTACTCGATTCCTTCCAGGAGCACGGCAGACTGTTTCTCCCTCTCCATGAAACCGACAGCCTGAGAGGCCAGGGCAGAGAGCTCTGTCGGCGAGACAGACTTCACGTCCCCTTGTACCTCCGACTCGCTCCTGCTCAGCCAGAGGAACTTCACGGACTTGGACTCGAAACGCAAGCCGAGTTCCCTCGGGTGAGTGCGGGTTATGCATAAACCATGGTGACCTTTCTCCAAGAGATCCGCGAAGTGGTCGAACACTGCCTCCGCCTTCTCCTCCCTGATGACATAGCTACCTCTTCGGTCGGGGAGCATCCCGGACCCTCTGGCAGATGCATGATCCTCGATCACCAGCCCATACTTCTCGAGCTGGCGGGCCTTGTCCTCCACGGATCGGGAGATCACCGCCATCTTGCTCTTCGCCATGATGTTGAGCTCGGTCGAGCTGTATCCCCGCGTCGTGAGCTTGGAGATGTCAGACCACGCCTCCTTCTGACCCTCCTCGTAGCCCTTGAGGTACGCCTTCTTGACTTCGTCCTTCGTCATGAGGTCGCGTGAATAGCGTGGCCCAGCATATATGAGCTTTCTGGACTGGCGGGCCTTCTGAGGGTGTCTAGCCGATGTAGCCGAGATCCTCTTTCGGGGCGACCTCGGGCCCTCCCTCGGTGTCCCTGAGCTTCGATGTTATCTGGTCTATCTGCTTCGCCTTGCTCTCCAGTTCGGCGAAGGATATCTTGAGCCCAAGAATGTTCGTGAGGACCTCCAGGACGGCCTGAGCGCTCTTTGGGTCCACGAAGTATCCCGATGTCTCGCCCATGAGGCAGACCGACTGCATGTCGTAGAGCTTGCCCAGACCGAGCAGCAGCCCGCTCGCTCCTACGATTCCCGCCCCGGGCTCACCGCGGGCGAATACGACCCCATGCTTCTCCATCTCCTTCACGAGGTCGATGCTGGTGGCCGCTCCAAGGACCCTGGGTTTGGTGACCATGCGCCCCAAGCCATAGCCGCCGAGGGTGTACATCATCTTCACCCCGAGCCCCTTCAGTTCCTTGAGGATAAAGTCGCTCAGCTCGTACTGGCCCTCGGGGGTGAGTCCCTGATAGTCCCCTGTCATGATGACCATGTCGTCCGCCTTCGGCGTCCTCTTGACGTGGTAGAACTCGTGGTTGACGAGCCGGACCAAGCCATCGTCCTGGACCAGGACTTGCGGCGGGAAGAACTTGGAATAGAGCTCTGCGAACTTGACGCCCTTCAGCTCGTCCTTCAGATGCTCGGCGGCGAGCTTGCCGACGTTCCCTATTCCCGGGAGCCCCTCGACGAAGATCGGGTTGGTCAGCACGGGCTTCTCAGTGTACCTCATCGTGATGTCATCCATGGTCTGAAACCTCCTTCTTGAGCCTCCTCCGGTATGCGCCGTAGCGGTCCTCCGGGGAGTACCTTGGCGGGAGGGGCATAATAGTGGCGGCCCCGCACGCCGGGCAGGAACCCTTGAGGGTGTACCGACCGCAGGCCTTGCACAGACGGATGAGTGTTCTCAAACTAGGCTTCCTCCCTGATAAACTTGCCTTCTCCGCCGTGAGCTTCCAAATACTTCAGAACCTTCTTTGCGGCGTTCTCCATCTCCGACTCGGCCGTCTTGTAGTCAGGGGCGCGCACGACCAAGCGATACCTCGGCGCGCCTATGTATTGCACCTTGACCGTTACATGGTCTTCCTTGAGCGCCTTTGCGAGTGCATCCTTTATGTGGACTGCGCCGTCAGGCCTAGGGCAGGTCATCTCCAGGAAGCCGCCGATCCTGACGAACGGAGCGACTATGTTCTCCCTCGCGACCTCGATGAACGTCTTGATCCAATCGCCCTCGAATCCCTCCTCCCCGAGGACGCCCTCGTCGATGACGCACGCCTCCATCGCATGGTATATCGTGCCAAATGAATCCGCGATCTTGTATCCGAAATCCTCGAAGCATTTCTCGATGGCGATCCCCAACCTCTGCGCGACGATCGCGAACAGCTTGTCCCCCTTCTGTTCGTTCTTCCACTCCTGTATCTTCTCGCGGCGCTTGTGTTCATTGACCGCCTTGAAAGAGAGGTCCACGTGGCCCTTCGCCTTGTCGACCCGGAGGACCTTGCATACCAGCTTCTGACCCTCGCGGACGTAGTCCCTGATGTACTTGATCCAGCCGGTGGCCACCTCAGCAATATGGATGAAACCTTCCTTGCCGTTGTACTCGTCCAGCGCGACGAACGCGCCGAAATCCTTGACCGTCTGGACCGTGCAGACTACAAGCTCCCCTTCATCCGGAAACTCTGCTGCACGAACCATCACTCCACGACTCCGATCACCTCGGCCCTGACAAGGGCTTTGCCGCCTGTGGGCTCGAGGATGACCGCGCCGCAGACCTGGCACGCGACGACCGATGCCGCCCTCTCGAAGACTATCTGCTCGTTCGGGCAGTCCTTGCACTTCACTCTCAGGAAACGCGCGCGGTCCTTCGGCATCACTGCGCCTCCGTCAGCTCGAACTTCTTCGCCCTGATACCCCGCCGCTGGTGTGACTTCTTGCAGGACTTGCACTTGAACCGGAGATGGAGCCTCCTCGTCGGCTTCTCTCGCTCCGGGCCGGGCTTGGGCTTGGGGAAACTGCCGTACCCTTTCAGCTTGCGCCTGTACCGCCTCTGGCCGAGCCTGAGCTCGGAACGGGGCCTGCTCTTCACCCTCTCCACTTCCAGCTCCACGTGCTTCTTGCAGTGGGGGCAGTAGCCCATTATCACCCTAGGCATCTTCATGTCTGGACCGTGCCGAGTTCACAGTCTTACTGCTATTAAAGGGTTGCTTCATGGCAGCGAGGCATTCGAAAACCGCGGGAACTGAGCAGAGCCGAGGTCATAAATCGAGCGATCGGAATCGAGACCGGACTGTTCGAATCAGCACACGCTGAGGCTCTGCTTTCGCATGAGCCGCTGGCTTCCATGGCGGGAAGATTCTCCATCTTGATTAATAAATAGGAGCCTATATATATTCGGGGTCGGATAATTGGCGCGGTGCCTTGGTGGCGCGCGACGCAAGGACAAGCAAGAGGGACGAAATCCTCGCAGAACTCATGACCAAGGCTGGCATGCCAAAGAACCTCTCCAAGGCTTTGATTTTCATCGCCAGGCGGAACGAAACGACCTCCGTGGAGATCGAGAAGGCCACGGGACTCCGCCAGCCAGAGGTTTCCATAGCGATGCAGGAGCTCAGGCGGCGCAGGTGGGTGGAGAAGAAGGAGATCAAGAAGGAGGGCAAGGGCAGGCCCGTGCACTCCTATAGGCTTTCTGTCCCGTTCCCCGAGATTGTTGATACAATCTGCGGACGGGAGGCCGAGAGGATCAAGCAGATAGAGGAGAACCTGAAGCGGCTGAGACAGCTCGCTTAGCCCGCTCGAGACGCTCGACGCCGCCTGCTTTTCCGACTATCACGAGGTCCGCCATGCCTGCAAAGATACCGTTCTGCACCGCGCCTGGGATGTTGTTTATAGTCTCCTCGAGCGCGGCGGGGTCTGGAATCGATCCAAACGCGCAGTCCACAATGAAATTCCCGTTGTCCGTCATGTAGGGGTTCATGCCGGATTTCCTGAGTGTCGGCCTGCAACCGAGATCGCTGAGCCACCCCATGGTCGCCTTCCACCCGAAGACATGGACTTCCACGGGGACCGGCGTCTTTTCGCCGAGGTTCTTGACCACCTTGGATGAGTCGACCGCGACGACGAATCGCTTCGACGCCTTGGCGACTATCTTCTCGCGGAAGAGCGCCCCGCCAAGTCCCTTGATGAGGTCCAGCTTCGGGTCGACCTCGTCGGCGCCGTCGACCGTCAGGTCAAGTTCCGGGTGATCCTGCAGCGTCCCGACCTTGATGCCCGCCTGAGCCGCCAGGCGCTCCGTCTGCATCGAAGTGGGCACTCCTATGACGCTCATCCCTTCACTTGCGAGTTGCCCCAAGCGCTGGATGAAGTAGCGGACAGTGGACCCCGTTCCTAGACCCACCGCCATGCCGTCTTTCACGAGCGCGACGGCGGCCTCTCCCGCGATCCTCTTCTCATCCTCAGCCGCCATCACTTCACCCGCCACGTCTTCATGTCGCGGATAAGTTTGACAATCTCCGCCACGACCCTATCATCGAGCTTCCTGCCGAGGGCGGCACTCGCCTTCCTCGGGTCCCCCGTCCAGCCGGGCCAGAACGGCCGGACGTCATCCAGGATCGCATATTCGGGCATCCGGTTCTCCGCGGCTGGCGGGCGTTTCTTGACCAGCTTCGGCTTCTCCGCCATGATCCGCGAGGTCTCGCCCATGCCCGCGTGCCCGTCCTCTGGCGGGAGCATGTTCTTGTTGTAGATGATGTCGTAATCGGAGAACACAAGGATCTTGACCTTCGACTTGCGCACGACCTCTCTTGCCGCAACCCTGAGGGCAGCCATGTGGTCCTGCCCCGCGTGGCCTGTCAGGACGATGATGTTCCTGAAGCCGTTGCGCACGAACTCTGAAAGGATGTCACGGACGATCTGCCTCAGGGCCTCGAACGATATCGAGAGCGTACCAGGGTATTCCCTTGTCGTGTTACACACGCCATAATACAGGAATGGAGCGATGAAGGCGCCTGTCTTCTTGGAGACCATCTCTGCAACGCGCATGGGCTGGAAGCAGTCAGTCGCGAGAGGCAGGTGCGGTCCATGTTCCTCGATGGAGCCGATCGGCAATATGACTACGGAATCCTTTTTCACCTTTGCCGCGAACTCGGCGGAGGTCATCTCCTCTAGCTTCATCGTGCGGGGAATTGGCTGCCCATGATAAGAACTTCTCCCGCCGCAAAGGTTATGATGTGTCATGTTGCTGTGCTACTCGCAGAGAAACCATCGAGGGATGGACTTGTCCGCAGGAACTGGGGGGAAATTGCCGGCATCTCAGACACCACCGCCGCAACCCTTTGCCGCATGGGTGCCGCCGCCAACATGGCCGCAAATCGCGCCCCCGCGCGGACAGCCACGCAACACGCAGCTCATCATTGCGGTGGTCGTCATTGCCGTGGTCCTGGCCGTCACGCTTCCAATCGCCGCAGCTTGGGTCCTGTACTGGTCGGTTTCACAGTCCCTTGAGAACGGAAGCCAGATTCATACGATTAGCTTCAATATCCAGAGCTCGGGCGGGAATTGGACAATGATTGTCAGCTTCGTGTCCGGCAACATGAACCCGTCTGGAACCTTCATGACGATATTCGACTACAATGGTCAGGTGAAGATGCCCATGAGTTCAGTGCCCCTCTCGAGTCTCACTCCCGCGAACTGGAACACATACGGAGTGCTCTATCAGAAGACGAGTGCGGGCAGCTATGTCGGCGTGGGTGACACGATCCTCGTCTACAAGCTATCCTACCCTTCCGGACACCGTTACCAGATCTCCGATTCCTCGTCCATCATCGCTTCGGGCCAGTTCATGTAAGCGATGGTTCTTATTCCAGAGAACGCCATGACCGTCCCGTGATCGCCGCCGCCCTCTTTTCGGGAGGAAAAGACTCGACATACGCCCTGTACGTCGCGCAGCAAAGAGGGTGGGAGGTTCGCAAACTAGTCACCGTGATTCCCAGCGAACCCGACGCCATGCTCTACCATACTCCAAACATCGAATTGGCCCCGATACTCTCTGATTGCCTGGGGATCCCTCTTGTCTCGAAGCAAGCTGGAAGAGGCGAAGAACAGGAGCTGGAGGCTCTGAGGGCGGTCCTGAAGGGATTGGCGGTGGATGGCCTTGTCGTAGGCACCATCGCCTCCGACTATCAGAAGTCGCGCGTCGACGGGGTCTGCCACGAGCTCGGACTCAGGTGCTACGCTCCGCTCTGGCGGCAGAACCAGGCGTCTCTCCTCGGCGACTACATCGCGGCGGGCTTTCGCATCATAATCACCGGAGTGGCGGCTGAGGGGCTGGACGTCACTTGGCTCGGTCGCGAGATCGACGAGACTGCGCGGGGAGAGCTCCTCGATCTGAACAAGAAGCATGGATTGAGTCCGTGCGGCGAGGGCGGGGAATACGAATCCCTCGTGGTGGACGGTCCGAATTTCCGGAAGAGGCTTGCAATCGAGCAGTCTGAACGCGATTGGAAGGGCAACTCAGGAACGCTCAAGGTGATAAAAGCCACGGCGGTCGAGAAGCTGTGATCAGAATGGGGCTGCCCGAATTCGAATCGGGGTCTCCAGCTCCCAAAGCTGGAAGGATGGACCATTGTAGCCAGAGGCCGACGGCCTCCAGTAGCTACCCCACAGCCCCACTGACCGAAGATTGCAGACCGATATCAACATTCGCTCAGGCTTTCCCGAGCATCTCCCTTGCGGCCAGACGAACCGCCTCGGCGCTCTTGTAGCGTGGCAGCCATCCCGTTCGCTTGAGCTTCTCGATGGAGAGAATCATTTTCGTGACGTCGCCGGCCCAGCCGCGCCCGCCATCCACACCGCCGGCCCATTCGAACTCGACATCCTTGAGGCCCATCTCTCCCGCCACAATCTTCGCGATGTCCTCGACCAGCATCATGTCCTCGCTGCCGATGTTGTAGAAGTCCACCTGCTCGCTTTCCGCCTTCCAGGCCGACATCATCCCCGCCACGACGTCGCTCACGTGGACATAGGACTTCAGCGTGCCAGGGTACCGCCCGAGTATCTCCAGTTTCTTCGGGTTCTTCTTCAGCTTGTTCAAGAAGTCGAACGTGACGCCGTGAGTGCTCCTCCCGCCAACCACGTTTGCGAGGCGAAAGATCAGCGCCCGCCATCCGTTCGTCTTCGCATAGGCTGCGATCAGGGCCTCCGACGCGAGCTTGGTCGCGCCGTAAGTGGATATCGGGACGAGGGGGCCGTAATTCTCAGGTGTCGGCACGACCGGCGGCTCGCCATAGATGGTCGAGGTCGATGTGAACAACATCGTCTTGACGTCAGAGGAGCGCATCGCCTCGAGCAGCCTCTGAGTGAGGACGACATTCGATTCGAAGTGAAGGGAAGGCTGCTTGATCCCCGCGCGCACATCCGGATTCGACGCGAGATGGATCACAACGTCCATGTCCTTGAGGAATCGGCGGACGGAACCCTTGAGGATGTCCGCCCTCGCAAATCTCACTCCGTGCCCTTTGACCAGCGCGTCGACGAACTGCTTCTTCCCCGAGCTCAGATTGTCGAGAATGAGGACGTCGCAGGAGTCGCTCAGCGCCTCGGCGATGTAGCTGCCTATGAAACCGGCTCCACCCGTTATCAGGACTCTACTGCCTGCGATTGTCATGAGTGACCCCTCCTCCGGGCTTGAAGCGCGGGCGGGTCGTCGGCGTAATGGGGGCGGCGGTAATCAAGATTCCCATCCGTGGCGGGAGCGTGATGAGGGTGCGGCAGGCACCGTTGCGCCTCGACCGATGGGGAGAATTGGCGGGTTTCTTACCGCCAAATCGTCCTGAGTCCCGCCACAGACCTGAGTTCGTCGTCGCTGGTGATTAGAGGAATCTTGCGGTCGAGCGCGTCAGCGACAATCATCCGGTCATGCAACTCAGGCAAATCGAGATCTATCAGGATGTCCCAAGCCGAGTGCGATAGGTGGGACAGGGTGATGAATGATATCGCCAGAATCTGGTCGACCACCTTCTCAATCTCAGTGCAGGAATCCCGCATATTGTGACGGCGTTTTGAGCGGTTGGCCTTCATTCATGGAAATCCGTTCTTAGCTCTCGTAAAGCTCCATCCTGCCCTAAGACAGACTTCAGAAACCTTCCAGCTCTTGGCACGGAATTCCGGACGATTTGCAGGGCTCCTCAGACGACCTGCACGGCATTCCGCACAGTCCATGGCTACCTGAAGACAGCCAGAACCCACTTCCAGACGATTGTCGGGGACTTGCAGACAATCCTCTGGGACCTCCAGAAGGATCTCTCGCGTTCCAAGACGACCTTCTTGGACCATCAGAGGCCTGGATGGGGGTCCGGACAACCTGAACCACCCGCCAGACGACTCTCTAATACCTCCAGAGGATCGTTCGGGATCTCCAGAGGACCGTCGGCAACCTCCTGAAGACCGGCTGGGACTTCCGGACAACCTTCTGGCGGTAGCAGAGGGGCGTCAGAGGGAGGGCAAGGCCTTCTGACACCTCCAGAGGATCGTCTGGGACTCGCTTCGGACCGTCTGATGGTTCCGGCGGACCTTCTGGCACTGCCGGAAGACTGTCTGGAGGTTCCCGATGATTGTCTGGGACTCCGATTGGATCCGCTGGATAAGGGATTGGATCGGCTGAAGATGCGTTCGGGCGTTCTCGCGGTCCGTCAGGACCGGCGTGATATTGGATTGAGTCGGCTGGAGGTGCGGAAGGGCCTTCTCGCGGTCCGCGAGGGTCGTCCGGGATTGGAAATGGATCGCTGAGAGGAGGGATCAAATGGGCTGATGGATGCCGCCACTCGTACGCCACGATCCTGGAAAAACGGAGCCATCATAACCATGGCGGGGAAGACTCATCCCTTCACTCCTAATCCAGATATCACAATGCGTGACCCCTCCGCCGTCAGCGCACTGAATCTCCCGAAGCCGCGGGACACCTCTCAGTCACCGCTTGCACATCATTCGTCGCCGCTTTCTTTCAGAAGGAACTTGATAGCTGATCTCGCGGCTTTCCCTCGATGCGAGAATTCGTTCTTCTCCTTCACTGTCATCTGGGCGAAAGTCCTTCGCTGTCCCTTCGGGATGAATATCGGGTCGTAACCGAACCCGCCTTTCCCCCGCATCTCCGTCGAGATGACGCCCTCGCACTTTCCGTGGAAGATATGGGTTTCCCCGCCAATGCGGAGGCCGAAGCACGTCTCGAACCTCGCCTCCCTCGCCGTCCAGCCCATCATCAGCTTCAGGATTCCCTGGCACCCCAAGGTCTTGTAGACGAAAGAGGAATAGACTCCCGGAAACCCGCCAAGCTTCTCTATGAACAGGCCAGAGTCATCGACGAGCACGTCGCCTTCCTCCGTGGGAATCGTCTTGAGGCCATACTCCACGACCTCTCCAACCGAGTCCGCCTGGATCTCCGGGTACGACTGGTTCAGCCTCTCCAGCTCAATCCCCTTGGCGGCGAACATCTCCCCCACCTCCTTGAACTTCCCGTCGTTCGTCGTCACGAACTTGATCAAGTGTAGCGCCCCCTCGACTCGATCTCCTTGACCTTCAGCAGGACCTCTTCGGCCCCCTCGTACGCCTTGCGGTACGCGCCCGCCACGCTGTCGAACAGATCCGGCATGTCCGAGTGCGCGCTCGTGAGGGCCTCCTTGAGCAGGTGCATGTCCACGCCCTTCGCCTCGACGCTCGATGACTTCTCCCCGAGGCTGAAGTCGATGAGGTGCACTCGGCCGCCGCGGTAGATCATGTTGGACGTCGTCAGGTCTCCGTGCACGATGTCTCCTGAATGGAGTTTCGCCGCTGCCTCCCCGACCTGCTCGCACACATCTTTCGGTTCGTGAGACCTCTTCTGCAGCATCTCCTTCACCGTCGGCCCCTCGATGAACTCGAGTGTGAGGCTGTTCTCCTCGACGTCGATGTCGTAGATGATCGGCACCGCAACGCCGAGCTCCCTCGCCTCGGTCATGAGCTTCACCTCGGTCCTGAGGCGGGACTTCCTCAGCGACTCGTCAAGCTGCGGGCTCCGGTAGGCCTTCGGCACGCGGTGCTTCACCACGACCTCCCGCCCGTGCCATGTCGACTTGCTCAACTCCGCCTCCGCCCCGCGTTTCAGGATCAACACGCTGGCGATGACTCCCTCCGTAGAAAAAGGTTCTGACCTCGCCCGCCGCGTCATCCGTCGGCCTGACGCTGAGGCCCGGCGGGAGGCGGGAAGCGTAGTTCGTGCCGAGGAGCCTGTTGTCGAGGATCACGACGACGCCCCTGTCATTCTCGCTCCTGATGCACCTCCCGGCCGCCTGCATGACCTTGTTGATCGCGGGGTAGAAGTACGCGTACTCGAAGCCCTTCTCGCTCCCGAACTTGGCGGCATAGTAGTCGTCGAGCGCTCTGACCTCTGCTGTTGGCGGGCTGATAGGGAGGCCGCCGATTATGACGCAGCTCAGAAGATTGTCATTGTAGTCTATTCCCTCCGAAAAGGAGCCGCCGAGGACGCCGAAGAGCAGGACCCCGCCGCGCGCCTTGAGTTCCCGCATCCGGAGGATCACCATGTCCCTCTTCGCCTTGTCCCACTCGGGCCGCTCGACCATCAGGTGCTTGCGGATCGGCGTCGCCTTCAGCTTGTCCGCGACCTTCGACAGGACTCCGTAGGAGGGGAAGAAGGCGGCGAGGTTGCCCGGGCATGCTTCGGAGATCCCCGCCACCTCGTTCGCGATCGACTGCATCATCTCTTCCGTGCGCGCCCGGTAGAGCGTGGTGAGCCGCGGCGTCACGATCGTGAGCCTGTTCTCTGGCGGGAAAGGAGTGGGATATGCCCTCAGTACGACGCGCTTCTTCTCTAACCCGAGCAGGTCGGCATACATCTCCCCGGGGTGCAGCGTGCCGCTCATCATTATGGAGGAATGAACCTGCGCGAAGACCTCGCGGCTGAGGACGGAGGGGTCGAGGAGGCGGAAGCCTATGCGCCCTTCATCGCCGCCAGAGGCGACGCGGACTACGCGAGACCCCATCTCGTTCCAGGATGTAAGGAACGACGCTACGTCCAGGAGCGCGGCGCCCCTGCCATCCCGCACCTCCGATTCACCGGCTCTCCTGCAAGCGTCCGCGAGGATGACACAGCTCCACGGGCCGCCAGCTGCCGCCTGATCGATAAGGTCCATCAGAAGTCTCTCCTGCACCCGCCTCTCGCTCCTGACCTTGGCCAGGAAGGAATCGAGCACCTTGGAGAGTCGATGAAGCAACTCAGCGGCCTGCGGGTCGGACCTCCTCGCGTCCTTCGCCCCTCGGACGAGCTGGCGGGGGGAGATGCTCCCGCATATCTGTGACCGGATCCTGTCCGGGAGGTTGTGCGCCTCGTCGATCACGAGGACCAGCTCCGACATCTTCCTCCCGATGCGGGAGAGTATCGCATCGCGCAGCGACGAGAAGACATAGTTGTAGTCGCAGACCAGGACGTCCGCGCTCGAAGCGGCTTCCAGCCCGGCCTTGTGCGGGCAGACCCCCCGGCTCGAGCAGAGCTGCTGCATCTCCTGCACATGCATCGGCTCCTTGAGTATCTCGGCCACGACCGCGTCGGCCTGGCGGTTGAAGTACCTGCAGGATCGCGTCCTCGACATGAGCGCGCAGTACTCGTTGAAGGCGCGCGCGCTCCGGGGACGGTTCTGCTGTGCGCACATGCTCTGTTTGCTGACAATGTCCACCGCCGAGACGGCGAGCGGCTTCGACCTGATCCGCCGGAGTGTGTCGACCACGATCCTGTGCTGGCTCTGGCGGGAGGTGAGGAAGAGGACGAACTTGTCCTCGCGGAGGGCGACGTCAAGCGAGGCGGCGAGACCCACGGCGGTCTTGCCGAGCCCGGTCGGTGCCTGAGCGAGAAGGTGCTTCCCATCGGAGACAGCCTCGATCGCGTCCCTCAGGAACTCCTTCTGCCCCGCCCTTATCGACGAGAAAGGGAACGCGCGCGGCGGGAAATCCTCCGGATACATCCTCTCAACAACGAGAACGACTGTCCGCTCTGGCCGCATCTATGTTCCGTGCGGATGAATCTGGTATTGTTGTCGATAACCAGAGTGGATAATTGGCGGGGACTGATTAAGTATCCACCAAAAGGATTGAACCAACGTGCAGATTCCCCTGACAAAGTGCCCCCTCTGCGGGCTCCCCAGCGAAGACGCGGTCTGCTCTCGCTGCAACACCGTCATAGAGTGGGAGAGGGCAACGTGCCCGATCTGCGGCAGGATGTTCTCCACCTCGATTGCCATGTGCGACGTCTGCGACGCGGCGCTCCGGATGCCTGAGGAGCTCGACGGCGAGGAGAAGGAGCTCAAACATCTGATGATGATTGCGGGCATCTCGAAGGAGGCTGCGAGGACGCTCTACATGCAGGGCATCCGCGACTTCTCCGACCTCGTGAAGCTGGCGCTGCCGCACAAGGCCGCGAAGATGGGGCTGCACAAGACGATCGCGCGCAGGATGATGATGGCGGACTTCGTGCGGCGCAGGCAGCAGGGGGATGGTGATAAATGCCCGATATGCTCTGGTCCCTACAACGCCGAGACGGGGCTCTGCGAGAAATGCAAGTACTCTCCGCTCCCCGAGTGGTCCGAGCATTGGATCAGGGAGCGGCTTGACAAGGTGACCGAGGAAGTGGAAAACCTCTGCGCCCACCCCGACTTCGAGGCGATGCCCGAGGAGATGAAGAAGCAGGTGCTCGCCGAAGTCAACGGGATGCTGGAGCCGGTCTACAACGAGGAGAGGCTGGTCTCCGAGCTGGAGGGGGTTTTCGGTTCACTCGACAAGGAAGAGGAGCAGGTCAAGCAGTATGGAATGCAGATGGAGGCGTGGAAATGCAAGGGATTCGATGTCTCCGATCTGGAGAAGCTCCTGGAGAAGAATCCCGACGAGTTCCGGGTGAACTGCGTCAAGATACTGCGGCTGCAGATACGCAAGCAAATCAAGGACTTCAAGTTCGTCTGCCCACTATGCGATGCAGGCCTGGAGCCCGAGGCGAAGGAGTGCCCCAACTGCGGGGCCCTGTTCGGCTAAGGGCAAGCCTAAATAGCGGCGCTCCTTCGTTACTTCTGAGAAATGAGACCGACCTACGAGTACATCCTGCAACCCACGCCGACTAGGCGGGTGAGCTTCGGGCGGACTGAGCTGCTCAACATAGGGATGGCGCTCGGGGCGCTCACCCTGGTGTTCGTGCTTGTCTGGCTGAACCCGTTGTTCGGCAGGGTCGTGCTCAATGCGGACACGCTGGGAATAATCGTGGTCTCGTCGTTCATTGCTGTCCTGACTGGTTTCCTGATGCACGAGATCGCGCACAAGGTCGTGGCGGTAAGGTATGGGCTCTGGGCGGAATTCAGGGCGGATCGCAGGGGACTCCTTTTCGCATTCGTCACCGCAATCTTCGGGTTCGTGATCGCGGCCCCGGGCGCTGTGATGATCGCTGGCCCGGTGAGTCTCAGACAGAGCGGGAAGATTAGCGCGGCTGGTCCTCTCACGAACCTGGGTTTCGGTGGGACATTCTTCGCGATATTGTTCGCCGTCATCTATTTCCATATCGCGATTCCGCCGTTCTTGGGCTTCCTGATCGTCCAGATCACCATGGTGAACCTGATCCTCGGCACGTTCAACATGATACCATTCCCGCCGCTCGACGGCTCAAAGATCTGGTGGTGGAAGAAGCCGGTGTGGGCAGGGATGTTCGCCGTCTTCGTGGTGCTTCTCGCCGCCTTCTTCATCTACGTCTAGGCGGCCTGGCGATCGTCGCGGCAATATAGCCCGCGCCGAAACCGTTGTCGATGTTCACCACCGCCACGCCGGGGCTGCAGGAACTCATCATGGCCAGCAGTGCCGCCAGACCGTCGAAGCTCGCCCCATAGCCAACACTGGTCGGCACCGCGATCACGGGCTTGTCCACGAGGCCTGAGACCACACTGGGAAGCGCGCCCTCCATTCCCGCAATGACCACGAGGACGTCCGCGCCCTCAAGCCTCCGCCTGTTGTCGAGGAGCCTGTGCACCCCCGCAACGCCGACGTCGTAGAGCCTCTCGACGATGCAGCCCATCGCCTCCGAGGTGACCGCCGCCTCCTCGGCCACTGGTATGTCCGATGTCCCGCCGGTGACGACTAGGACCTTGCCCCCCCTCTTCCGGGGCATCTGACCAATGACGATTATACGGGCCTTTTCGTGATACGCAATCTTCGAACCTCTGAGACCCGCCTTCACAGCGCGGTAGTTGCCCTTGCTCGCCCGCGTCGCGAGGACTATGCTGTTGTCCTTGCTCAGCCGCTTCAGGATCTCGACTATTTGGGCGTCCGTCTTCCCCGGGCAATAGACGACCTCGGGGAAGTCCCGGCGGAGGGTCCTGTGCGTGTCGGGCTTCGCGAACCCGATGTCCTCGTATGGAAGCGAGCGCAACTCCTCGATCGCCTCACCGATGCCCTTCTTTCCCTGCTTCAGGTCTCTCAGCAACCGTTCGATCGATTTTCTATCCATGGTCAGCATTCTCGCAAGGTGAGCTGGTGCATAAACGTTGGTCGAAAGCGGCTGGCGGTCCTACCCGACCTTCTCCCACTTCTCCAGTTCCAGCACGCTCGACAGGGTGCCGCCCCTCTTGATCTCCTCGCGGATCCTGTTCTCCCGCTCGAGCACGTCCAGGGAGCGGTTCGCTATCTCCACTGCGATCTCCTGCGGGATCACGATGACGCCGTTCTCGTCTCCGACGATCCAGTCGCCGGTCCGGACGAGCTGACCGCCGCACTCAATCTCCGAGGCAATCTCCCCGTGCCCCTTCGGCTCTCCCGCCTTCGGCGTGACCGAACGCGAGAACACGGGGAAGCCTATGTCGAGTATCGTGTCGATGTCCCTGGCGGCCCCGTCAATGACGACCCCCGCCACGCCCTTGACCTTGGCCGACCAAGATGCGAGCTCGCCCCAGACGGCGGTCGGGCCGCCGCCAACGTCGATGACGATGACGTCGCCCTTCTTCGCCCTGTCTATGGCCTCCACCGGCTTTGCCCAGTCACCGTCAGCTGTCTTGACCGTGAGCGCCCGCCCGACCATCTTCGTCTTCCTGTTGATGCGGGGCAGCAGACCTTTCATCTCGCCGCGCTTCTGCATCGCGTCCGAGATGTTCGGCGTGCTCACCTTCGCGAACGCCTCGAACAGGTCCTCCTCTCCGTACTTCTTGTAAAGCTCGGTGTGAATCTTCTCCCGTCTAGACATGGCGTCCTTGATCGCGCGCGCGGCATCCGCGACCTTCTCGGCCTTGGTGATCGCGCCGCCGATGATGATTATGCTCGCCCCCGCCTCGAGCGCGTCAGCGACAGTCTCGCTGTTCAGACCTCCCGCCACCGCCACGGGAATCTCAGCGACCTGGCACACCTCCCTGAGCTTCTGCATCGGGGTGTGCGCGGTCATCTGCTCGTCAATCGAAACGTGGATGCAGAGGTAGTCCACGCCCATGCCCTGCAGTTCCTTGGTCCTCTTGGGCATATCCTCGACCGACATGAGGTCGGCCATGATCTTCGCGCCGTACCTCCTCGCTGCCTTCACCGCCTCCTTCATCGTTCCGTCGTCGGCAACCGCCATGACGGTGATGACTTCTGCTCCAGCCTTCGCGGCGATCTCGACCTCGAACGAGCCGGTGTCCATGACCTTGAGGTCCGCGACGATGACGCGCGAGGGGAACATCCTCTTCAGCGCCCTGACCGCCTCGACGCCCTCCGACTTGATCAGCGGCGTCCCTGCCTCGACCCAGTCTGCGCCTCCCGCAACGGCCTCCTCTGCCGCCTGCACCGCGCGCTTCAAGTGCTGGAAGTCGAGGGCCACCTGAAGTACCGGCTCCATGTGTTTCCGCATTACGCTCTGCACCACATAAATATGTATCGTCCGAGGGAGAATTTCGCCTGCATCGACGGCATCCGTGAATAACTTTATCATAGTCTGTTTCCTTGCGGGAGCATAATGCTCGGCCGAGATGCTAGAGACAGACGCGAGCGGTGCAAGACTGGCATCGAAGGGCTGGACAACATCCTCAACGGCGGCGTCCCGAGGGGCAACACCGTCCTGATAACCGGCTCTGTCGGTACCGGCAAGACCTCACTCTGCCTCGAGTTCCTTGTGCACGGCTCGAATTCGAACGAACCGAGCCTCTATGTCTCGGTGACGGAACCCTGCGACAAGCTGCTCAAGAACATCATCCCCTATGACTTTTTTGATGAGAGCCTGATGACCGACGGGAAGCTGCACTTCATCGACCTGCCGATCGTCTACGAAAGGCTCGGGCTAGAGAAGGCGGAGTTCGACTTCGAGGAGGTGGCCATCCTCATCTCCGCGATCGCCAGCATCGTCCACGAGCTCGGTATAAAGCGCCTGGTCATCGACTCGATAACATCCGTTTGCTACCGCCTCAAGAGCCAGGAGAACATCAGGGACTTCATCCTCAAGCTGGGCTCGGTGCTGTCAGAGATGGGTTGCACGTCGTTCCTGGTTTCAGAGATCAGCCCCGCGGAGGAGAGGTACAGCCTCTACGGGGTCGAGGAGGCGATCGCCGACGGCGTCATCGTGACAGGCAACCTCGAGAGGCGCGGCGACCTCCTCAGGACGCTCCAGGTGGTCAAGATGAGAGGAACCATGCATTCAAGGGCGAAGTACGTGCTGGACCTGACGACCGTGGGCGTGCTGCTCGTCCCGCTGCTCAAGGGCGGAAGCGTCGCGGGAGGCGGGTGAGATGACAACCGCAACCCAGATCGCCGAGAAGCTCGACGCGCTCCCGGAGAGCTCCGCGGTCGCGCTCAAGATCAGGGGCGAGCAGTACTTCGACGTCATCAGGGGCATCCTCGACATCTTCGCGAAGAAGAAGGAGATGGACTCGATCTACGTCACCAGCACGATCCCGTGCCAGAGCATCATGAATGCGCTGCAGGTCCTGGAGATAGACACCGAGCGCATCTGGTTCGTCGACTGCATCAGCCAGATAATGATGTCAGTAGGGGAGAAGCACCCCCACGCCATCTACGTCGAGAGCCCGACGATGCTGGAGAACCTGATGCTCAAAGTGGAATATCTCATACGGCGGGCCGAGGGCAAGAAGAAGCTGGTCATCCTGGACAACATCAACTCCCTCGCGATACACAACAACATCAAGATCCTCAGCGAGTTCCTTCACATCCTCGTCAACAACCTGCGAAGCAAGAACACCTACACCATCATCTTCTCGATGGAGGAGTACGAGACCGACGAGATGACGAACATGCTCAACCTCGTCTGCGACGAGAGTATGACGCTCGAGGGGGGATGAGATGGCCAAGGTCGTGAGCACGGGGCTGCCGGCGCTGGACAAGGCGCTCATGAACGGCCTGCCGGTCGGGTTCACCATGCTCGTCGCGGGAACGCCGGGTTCGGGGACGGAGCTCTTCGCGAAGCAGTTCGCCACGGCCCCGGGACAGGACGAACAGGTCGTGTACTTCGCGACGGCCGAGAGAGACGAGGACATCAAGTCCGCGATGGAGGACTTCAACTGGAAGTCCGACATGAAGATCGTCAACATCGGGAACATGTACTACGAGAGCGTCCTTGCGAAGAAGCTGGAGGTGTCGCGCGCGAGGCAGGAGGGGCTATCCACCAAGGACCTCTCCAAGCTCAGGATGAAGTCGAAGCAGGAGCGCCCGGAGATCAACTTCCTGACCTCGCTCACGTACGAGGTCAGCAAGCTCAGGCCTCCCTTCCGCGTCGTCATAGATTCGCTGGACTTCTTCCTGGAGTACTACCAGCACGCTGACGTCCTCTCCGCCTTGAGGACGATAAAGGCCCACACGCAGCACGAGGAAGGCGTCGCCCTTATCACGATGCTCACGAACGTCTACGACACGCGGACGCAGAGCGGGGTCGAGGAGATCGTCGACTGCATCGTCGAGCTGGAGCGAATAAGGGAAGGCGACTCGTTCAAGCGGTACCTGATCGTCAGGAAAGTCAGAAACCACCCCGAAAAGACCGGCATCTACGCATACACGATCACTAAAGAGGGGATGGTTCCCCTCTGAGGGAGCCTGGCTCGCGAGATTCCTGAGCCTAATCCTAGCAATGATTATCGCATCGATTATATAGCGTCGAAATGCTTTTATAGCTCGAAGAACAGAGGGGATGATGCGGCAAAACCGCAGGAGGACAAAATATGAAGAAGCTTTGGCTCATCCGGAAGGATGAAGAAGCAGTGTCTCCGGTCATCGCTACCATTTTGATGGTCGCGATTACCGTGGTATTGGCAGCCGTGTTGTACGTGATGGTGTCCGGTCTGCTCGGGACCGGGCAAACCACAGCCAAGACGGTTGGTTTCTCTGCCGGCTCCGCGGGCAACAACTGGACCTTGACAGTGGCCTCGGTGTCGGCGAGTGGATTGTCGTACACGGCCACGACGTTCAAAATCTTCGACTCGAACGGTGTGCCGAAAAAGAGCGTACTGCTGAGCGATGTCAAGGGAGACGCTTTGGGCTCCTGCACCAACTCACCGGCGCCTTGGGGCACAAACCACGTCTGCTATCTGCTCTCCAACACGGCGAACACTGAGATCAAAGTCGGAGACAGGATGAACATCGACAAGGTGACCTACCTCAGCGGCTACAAATGGGAACTGATAGACTCGACTTCGATCCTAGCACAGGGCACCTTCCAATAGGCGCCCTCCCTTTTCTTTTTTTTCCGCCTTTCCTCTTGCCGAGGGGATCCTCGCAATGCCCATGCTACATGTTAAGCCATGGCGCGATAATGCAGTGACCCCCATAGTCGCGGTTCTCTTAATGCTCGCAATCACAGTGGTGCTGGCAAGCGTCATGTATCTGACGGTTTCGCAGCTCATGCCGCCCGCGCCCCAGACTCCGCAACCGATGGGAGTGGTGGTGCAGAAGGCGGGGGCCAACTGGGTAATAATCATAGCATCGGTGTCGACGGGGACGAGTCCACGGTTCGTCTACATGGAAATATCGGACCCCGATGGAACGCCGATTGTCCCGTTCACGCCATTCTCCAATTACACCGGGTTCATGGATTCGAACCCCAACGGCACGCTCAACGCCGGGGACAGGATACTCCTTCCCTTGCAGGACTACCAGGACGGCTGCCTCATTACCATCAAGGACGATCAGAAGATGCTCTACCAGGGGGTGCTGCGAGCCTGACCGAGATTGGCACATACTTTCATGAGTCAGCACCGGATTCGGATGATCGAGGAAGGGGGTGAATTGCGACGACAGACTCAGACCTTGCGTTCGTGCTTGTCTTGGTGATAATCCTTGAAGGAGTGTGGCTTGCAGGGCTGACATACATGATGTGGAGGCGCCACCTCAGGGAAAGGAAGGGCAAGGAGAAGGAAGAACCACCGGCGCAGGCGATCTAGGCTGCACGAGCGCGACAGCGCGCTAGCTGCGATTCCGCAGCCAACCGTGAGCGGCTGCCTCGTCATGGATTGCCAGTTCGTCCAAGGCCATGCATCGGTCCAGGTCACTCTTTCCTCGTTCTATCCATATAAGCAGCCTCGTTCTCTGCGAAACCATGAAATAGAGGGAGAGCGCAGAGTAATGTCTTTGCGGTGACGAACCGCAGAAGGACATAACGTATGAGAAAGAGCTGGATGATCCGAAAGGATCTGGAAGGTGTGTCTCCGGTGATAGGCACCATCCTGATGGTGGCCATCACCGTGGTATTGGCAGCAGTGTTGTACGCGATGGTGGCGACTCCGCCAACCCAGCAGGACACCGCGATAGTGGGGTTCGTCAAACAGGAGACCGGCAACAACTGGACCCTGATGGTGGGCTCCGTTCGAGGCCAGGTCCCGCTGGACACGACGACCCTCACGTTCAAGAATGAAGACGGGGTCGTCATGTACCCGTTGTCGGCGGTGCCGCTGTCTCAGCTGACCGCGCAGAACTGGGATACATACAAGGTGCTCTACCAGAAGCAGAAGCCCAGCGACACGAGCGTCACGGCGGGCTCGTCCATACTGGTCGACAGAACAACGTATCCATACGGATGCAGCTACGTCCTGACAAGCGCGAACAACATAGTCGCAACAGGCGCTCTGTAGAGAGCGCCCCTTTTCTCTTTTTCTCTTGACTTTCGCCTACCCAGTCCACTTGAAGTCCTCGATCGGCATCGACAGGGAGGTCTTGGTCTCGGCCACGCGTCCGAACTGGAAGGTGAAGTCTGCGGCGGTCGCGGCGTCTGGCGCCTCGAATATCACGAGCGCGTCCGGCTTGCCCAGCAACCCCAGGAACTCGTGGATCATGATGTTGTTGGGGATTTTGGGGTGCCTGAACAGTCGCGTCGCTTCCTCGAATTGCCCCGGGATTATTGTCAGCTGTGCGATGAACAACATCTGGCCACCAATTCGACCAACGCCTGGCCTCTATTTATGCTTTGGCGGGAGGCTTGTCCGCTTCTTTCTTCGCTGGGAGACGGTGGACCTTGACCCTCAGGTAGTGCGCCTGCGCGACCGTCGAGCCGAGTATCCTGTCGGAGAGCCTCTGCCGCGGGTCTCCCTCTCCCGCCAGGCCGGCGAGCGCGTCGATCATGGGGAAGAGGTACCAGAAGAACTTGGGGACGCTCCGCACGAAGGCCATGGCGGGGGTCAGTTTCCCTCTCTCGGCCTTCACTTTCAGCCGGAGCAGCACCTTCCCCGGGGTCTGCCCGGCGGCGGCCTCGGAGATCGCCGAATACAGGAGGAACGCGAAGCCCGACATCAAGCCGAACATGACCATCGCGGTGACGCCGAGCACGGTGAGAACCGCCCAAGTCAGGAGCAGCACGAGGACAGCGTCGACGATGAACGCGCAGATCCGCTTCAGCCAGTGTACTTGGAGGACCCTAGTTCGTCCTAAGATATCGAAACCATTCGTCAAGAGTGCACCCGATTGTCTTCATCATTTAACGGCTATAAGTAGATTCCCAAACGTGGGTTTCGTTGCGTTGTTTTGGGTCATTCGCTCACCTCCCCTAGAGGCGGTTAAATGCATGAGGTGAGATTGATTGGCGTGGAATCTCGGAATGCAACCGTGGTGAGAAGCTTGGCGTTTCCCGTCTCCGACGCCCCGCCAGAACTCAACTGGCTCATGAGCGAGTTCCGCATCATCGTGAACAAGTCCATCAGAATCGCCGTCTCTCAGGACATCCGCTCGCGCTATAGGCTCACGTCAGCGGCATACAGGCAGTTGAGCGCCGAACACAGCATCCATAAACAGTACATCCCCTCGGCCTTCGAAGTCGCCATGGGCGCGCTGAAAGCTTACCGAAGGCGCCTCCGGAAAGGAAAACAAGGTTCAATCCCCTACACGACGAGGCGAATGCTCAAGGCGGAGAACCAATCGTACAGGCTGGACCGTGAGACCGGTCGCCTGCGCATCCCTCTCAGGCGCGGCGAGATGGCGGTAATACTCCAGTTGACTCTGAGCGACTGGCATCGCTCGATCTTGAGCGATCCTTCGTGGAGTCTCGGTTCATTGACCGTGGTTCCGGGGAGGGGCATCATCGCGATTCGAAAGGACGCCCCGGAATGCTACGAGCCGGAGTCGGCGCTTGCATTCGACACGAACGAGGACTCCCTCGACGGGGTGTTCGCGAAGGGGGAGGAGGCTAGCCTCACGAGCGTCGCATTTAGCGGCGTCAGGCAGGTGCAGGCCACCCACTTCCGGAGGCGGAGACGACTTGCCCGCAAGAAGGCGAATGACAGGCGGGTACAGAGGATGCTTCTGGCTCGCGAGGGGAAGAGGGAGAGAACCCGAGTCAAACAGCGGCTCCACATAGTGAGCAAGGGCATTGTGAAGGAAGCGAAGGGACGACATGCTGCCATAGTCCTTGAGGACCTGACCCTCCACGGCTCCGGAGGACGATCCAGAAGAATGAATAGGCGTTTGTCTTCGTGGCCCAGAAGTGAGATCCACCGCCAGATAGGGTACAAGGCCGCCCTGGAGGGCGTGCCTGTCATCAAGGTCAACCCGAGATACACGAGCAAGACCTGCCCAGCGTGTGGCGCTCTGCGCCGAGACAGGGTAGGCAAGGTGTTCGACTGCGTATGCGGCTGGTCCATGGACCGCCAGCACAACGCAGCCCTGAACATCCTCAAGACCGCCTTGGCCTCAGACGAGGACTTGACAAGGGCTGTACGGTTCCAGCCCGGTGCGCTCCGCGATGACATGGTGATTCCCCTATACGACCTGCAGGCATTGCCTGAAGGCGCACGGGAGGAGTCGAGCGGGGACGAGTTGAGATGTCCGGACGGCGGATAGCCATGCCGCCCAAGACAACGCAACGGAATCCCAAACGTGCCTTCTCGCGTGGGGCTAGCTTCGGCTGTCTACAGGCAAGGGCGCCATGTGATGACTCGTAGCGAAAGGTTCATAGTCAGCGCAGGACATCGGAGTTACCATTACTACCCCCCGTCTCTTTCTCCATAGGGGGATAAGGGACGGGTATTAATCTGAGGGATGCGCGCAATGCGAGACAAAGCAATCGTCCTGCTTGACGGGATGTACTTCCAGAACATGCTGAATTGCTTCGGACTGTTCGGGAGAGTCGATTTCCAGAGATTCACGGACAAGCTGGTTGGCGGGCATGAACGTGCTCGCACATATGTGTTCGATTCCTTACCCCTCGAAGGGAGCGATGCGAAGTCCAACAAGCAGAGATTCCTCGATAGGCTCGCCTATCTCGACAGGTTCCAGGTGGAGATGGGCTATGTTCGCCTGGAGACGAAGAAGTGTCCCAGGTGCGGTGAGACCGTGGAGGTCCCCAGACAGAAGAAAGTGGACACCCTCATCGCGACCAGACTCTTGGAGTGCTCCTTTGATGAAAAGATAGACAAGATCGTGCTCGTGGCGGGAGACGCGGACTTCGTGCCTGCCGTGGAGATTGCGAAGAAAAGGACCGAGATTGTCCTCGCATTCGCCGAGGCGACCAACGTGAATGTATCGACCGATCTCAAGAAGGTGTGCGATCGCCGAATCAGATTGGAACCTGGTTACTTCGAGGACTGCATGCTCCATTGAGGCCCTTGTGCTGACAATCTTCCGAAGGGCAAGGATCGTGGTGGACGAGGGATTGTCGGCGAGTCTTCTCAGGAAGGGTGCCACTCAGATCGCCCATCACTCATCACGTTCAGCGTCGCTCTTCTCATCACGGTGGCGGTGGTGCCATGCGCCCCGCCGTTCTTAGGCTTTTCCGAAGGATGGAGGTGATTGCCGGCGGTCGGCAGGTCCCCTCGCGCGAGATGAAAAATGAAAAGTGAAAGGTGGAAGGCGGGTAGTACCGCCTTCCTTGACCGTCGGCCTACTTCTTTTGCGGCGGCGGTGCCACTGGCCTCTGTACCGGGGGCGCCGGCTTTGCGGGAGCCGGAGCGGCCGGTCTTGCCGGTGGCGCCTGCCTCATCGGCGGTGCCGGTGGGATCTCCTCGGGCGGGAGCTCCTCCTCGACCGGGGGCTTCTTGCGCCTCATCACGAGGAACAGCACAAGGGCCACCACGACGATGATCACGATGATGAGGATAATCCACACCATAAGATCGCTCGACGGGCCCGGCTTAATCTGCTCGGTCCAGGTGGCGGTGACGCTCTTCGGTGCGTCCATCGTGACCTGCGTCGGGTTCAGTGTACCAGTCGAGTCTCCGGTCCACGCGGTGAAGTCGTAGGTCTTGTCGCCAACGGTCGCCGGCGTGGTCACTGACGCGTCCGCGGCGGTGCCAGCGTCGTACCAGCCCTCGCCCTGCGGGTTACCGCACGGGGTGCCGCCGCAGTCAGAGGTTATGGTCAGCTCGTACTGGGTCTCCCAGTTGGCCGTCACGTTCATGCTCTTGCTCATCGTTATCGTGAACGGTTTTGCAACCCCGCTGCCATCGTCGCCAGCCCAGCCGGTGAAAGCGTACCGCGTGTGCGCTGCGCCAGCGAACGGGTCGGTTATCGAGATCGAGGCCAGCGTCCCGAACTGGTACCAGCAATCTGTGTTGGAGCAATGCGGGTCGCCGTACAGAGACGTCACCGTCATCTTGTGCTCTGTGGCCCAGTTCGCCGTCGCTGTCTTCGGCGCGTTCATGGAGCTGAATGGGTAGGAGAACAGGGTTCCAGATGCGTCGCCGCTCCACTGCCCGAACACGTAGCGGGTGTACTGAGCGCCAACAGGCCACGGCGATGTGATCGAGACGGTCGCTGATGCGCCCTCGTTGTACCAGCAGTCCGCGTTGCTGCACGCTAGGCCACCTAGGTCGGCGGGGCTCGCGGGTATCTGGCCGAGGGTGATCTTGTACTGCGTCTGGAAGTTCGCCATGAACGAGGTGCTGAACGAAACCGTAAACGCCGGGTGGTTCGGGTTGGGGTTGCCGGACCAGTCTAGGAAGACATATTGCGTGGTGGTTGTGCCCTGCGTGGTCTGAGTCACGTTGAACCAGTGGACGCTCATGAATTCCCACCAGAGCGTCCTCAGTCCGTTCGCCATGACATCGCCGCCCGGGCCGCCGATCACGTAGTTAAGATCGATCGGGCTCGTGTCCAGCGTGATCTGGAACTCGTGGTGGCAGTAGGCGGTCTCCGTGATCGCATCGTTCATAGTGACCGAGGCCGACTGACTCCCTCCGGTGTAGTTCCCCAGGCCGCTTCCGACCCAGCGCCAGAACCTGTACTGCTCTCCAGCGGGCACACCTGTCGGGGGCACCCAGTCGATGTTGACCATCTCGCTCCTGTTCCTCCAGACATTGCCCGGCGTCACGGAACCCAGGCAGGTGTTCGAGTCCAGAACCATTGTGAGCCTGTACTGAGCGGACCACATCGAGACGTATGTCGCGGGACCGGTGATCGGGCCGATCGGCCTGACCTGCCTGAGATCCCCGTCGCTCCACCACAGGAACACGTACTGGCTGCCCGCAGTAGCCTGCGGAGTAGATATGATCAAGCTGGACGGTGAATTCGCGTCAGCCCAGCACATCAACGGGGCGGGCATCTGGACGTCGCAATCTCGTATGTCGCTGCCGACAGTCGGACCCGGGTTCTCTATGTTTGCCCTGATCTGGATGAGATACTGGGTGATGAAGTTGGCAGTGTAGGTGTTGACGCCGGGTATGGTGACGTTCCATCCCCATGTCGTCGGGCCGCCTATCCAGCGTTCGAAGCGGAATCTCGTGTCGACCGGGCTTGGCGGCTGAGGCGACACGGTGATGAGCATGTGCTGCACACCCGAAGCGGACCAGAAATACACAGGCGCGGTACCCAGTGGGGTCGTGTCGTATCCGACGTCCAATCCCCCTGGGATCGTCTGTATGGTTATGTAGTATTCGAGGCCGAAGTTCGCCGTCAGGTTGAGACACGCTGTGCTGACGACGACGTTCCTCGTGCCCTGGGTGCTGCCGTCCGACCAGTCGGTGAACACGTATCTCTGGTCCGGCGGCCCGGCTTGCGGAGAGGGCGCGCTGGCCGCGTACGTCTGCGGGGCCTCATAAGTCACATACTGTGCGGTATGAGGTGTTCCCTTCCATGTTATCTGCAGGTTACCGGGATTCGTATCGAGCTGGACGCGGTATTTGTCGCTGAATTGCGCCGTCAGGTTGAACGAACCGGAGACGACGATGTTCTTCTCCCGGTTCGTGTCCCCGTCTTGCCACTGGGTGAACGTGCACTGCTTGCAGATGCCTTCCGACTGCATCATTGGCTGCGCGACCACCTTGTGCGTGCTCCCCGGAGACCATCGCGCGGTGTATGGGGTCTGGACCGGATAGATGTCGTCGATCAGCAGCCACATCGTGGAGTCCGAGCCACCGCAGGTCGAGTTGAGCCAGAACTGGTAAGTGATGTATCCGGCCGTGTAGATGTTGACGTTCCCGTCCCTGTTGTCCTGCCAAGCGATTTTCGGGGCGCCGCCAGAACTTATGTAGACCGAGGTCGCCAGGTCGCCATTGACGGCAGAGCCCGCATTGTCGCTGACCTTCAACGGGCCGTTCCAGGTCGTGTCAGGGTCGTTCGACCACCAGTCCGTCATTATCGCGTTCGAGTAATATGCGACGTGGATGATCGGAGTCGCACCAGTGCCAATGGCAACTGACGCGGCGCGCTGGTTGGTGGTTGCTGGATCTAACGGTACGTTTCCGTTTGAATTAGCCCAGTTGTCCGAAGTGTGGAATTCCCCGACGTTGTGGTTGCCCGGATTGCCCGGGAATGCCGTCGCGTTCAGGAAGGTACCAACGAGTACTCCGTTCGTGCCGCTTTGCGCGAAGCTCGAATAGATACCTGCCTGAGACACATCTCTTGAGAGAAGGAGCTCAACAGGCGGCGGAGTTCCATCCTCGGCGAAGACAACCCAGCCCAGTTTCCATTCAGAATCCGGCACATACCATTCGTCATCAAAGGCCATGCACCACGCGTTATTCGACCATGCAACCGAAGGGTGCAACGAATCGACGAATATGTTGTTGGGGCTCTGTCGTGTCACCCATGGCCAGTAGAAGTATCCACCCAGGTCGAAAGTCACCGATGACTGGGTGAAGTCGGAAGTGCCCATCCATATGACCACGTGGGCTCCGCCCCCGCAGTCCGGGTTGACCGGGTCAGTGGGAACAGTGCACCAGGCTTGGAAGACGAACACGATTCCATTCCCGTAAAGTCCGACAGTCGACTGAGCGGCCACTTGCGGGAATTGGATGTCGCCGATATCCCCGGCCCACCACGTGGAAATGGGAAGGGCGAACAGACCCCAACTCACGCCGCCATCGGTAGATTGCAGCAAATCCAATACACCCGTGTCGCCGTCATCAGTGAAGACAATCGCCAATATGCCTGTCGATGTGACGGTCATATGCGGGTTCACTTCATTCACGGCTGTATTCGCAATCAATCCGGTATTCCATGTTAACCCATCGTCCGTGGACACTGAAAGGGCGATGTCCCAGTCCGCGCCGTTGAAGTGCTGGAATGCTATCCATATGTAGCCGGTAACCGGGTCGACCACCATGCTCGGCTGCCTATCCTCGGCGGGGTCGTCCCAGACCCTCACGTTCGCGCCCCATGGCGCGTCGTTCGGAATCGGGCCACCCTTGCCGTGCTGCTGCACTGCTTGGAAAGCCACCCTCGGTCCTTCTATCTCTGCAGTCATAGTCATCTTGGCAGGATTATAGGACTGGGTGATCACAGCGGGTTCAGCTGTGAACGATTCCAGAGCGGTCGTCTCGGCCTTCACCGTTGGTGCCGAGCCCAGCACCAAAACGAGGCCGAAAAAGACTGCTCCTACCATCAACATTATCAATCTAGCGCTGCCCAACTTTTTCTCATATGAAACCATTGACTCTCCTCCGTTTGGAGTTTCGTCCAGGATTATGTGGTAGCTCAACCTCGGAGGTCTATATAAAATGTTTGATATTGGCATCTTGGTTTATCAGAGGGGCGAGGGCTTTCGAGAACCGCAACGATGCCCCTCGATCACTCGCAAACAATATAGCAGACGAAGGGACTTGTGTTGCGTGCTCCGCCTCATTGCCTATCACAGCGAACAGTGCGACCCGAAGAAGTGCACCGCCAACAAGCTGCACCGCTTCGGTCTCGTCGAGTTCAGGCCATCGATCCGCTCCATACCGCCGCGCTGTGTTTTGCTCACGCCAATCGCCACGACCTTGCTTTCTCCTGCTGATGCCCTCATCGCAAGGACCCGCGGCATCGCGGTGCTCGACCTCTCCTGGAAACGCGGGAGGTTCCCCAGCGTCCCTCAGGCCAAATCGAGAATCCTCCCCTACCTCGTCGCCGCCAACCCTGTCAACTACGGGAATCCCCGCGCGCTCTCGTGCGCCGAGGCTTTCGCCGCCGCGCTGTTTATCCTCGGAGAGCCGGAGCAGGCTCGCGCGGTCATGTCGAAGTTCAAGTGGGGCGAAGTGTTCCTCGCGCTGAACCGAGAGCCACTCGAGACATACAGCCAATGCAGCAATCCGGATGAGGTCGCCAAGGCGGAGCGGCTCTTCTACTAGGAGATAATCCTTCACCCCAACTCGCCCTCCCCAAGGGAGGGTTTAAGGCTGTGCACACCGATAAGGCGGCGAATCCATGACGCTCCCGAAGAAGCTGCATCATCTATTCTGGGACTACGATGCCGCGGCTCTCGATTGGTCGTCTGATCGCGAGCTCATAATCTCCCGGATACTCGCTTCCGGGGACTGGAATTCCATCAAGTGGCTCATGAGCCGGGTGAGAAACGATGAGCTGCGTCGCTTTGTCGTGAAGCGCCGCGGGCGGGGTTTGGATCCCCGTCAACTCCGCTTCTGGGAGCTCGTCCTCGACATCCCGCGCGCAGAGGTGAACCGCTGGCTGAGGGCGATGGCGGGCAATCCGTGGCACGGGAGGAGACGGAAATGAAGTGGCATCTCGAAGTGCTCCGATCCGCCCAGCACAGGGCACTGATCGACCTCGGACCCACGATGGACAGACGGGGGTTCTATCTGGCGGGCGGAACCGCTGTCGCGCTTCACCTCGGCCACTGCCGCTCGGTCGACCTCGACTGGTTCTCCGGCGAGAGTCTCGGAGACGTCATGAAGCTGGCAAGAGCCCTGACAGAGGGAATCGGCTTCAAGGCGGGACGGGTGGCTCCGGGAACCTTGCATGGCGCTCGTTCGGGCGTCCGCCTGAGCTTCCTCGAATACTTCTACCCGAACCTGCGGAAACCCTCCTTCCTCGCGGAGTTCGGCTGTCGTGTCGCCTCCCTGGACGACCTTGCCTGCATGAAGCTCTCCGCAGTCGCCCAAAGAGGCTTTAGGAAGGATTTCGTGGACGTCTACGCGCTTCTGTTGAAGCACCGCCCGCTACCGGATATTCTGAAGCTCTATCAGAAGAAATACCATATTTCGGACATATCTCACCTGCTCACCGGCCTGGCCTACTTCGATGATGCGGAAGAGGAGCCAATGCCGGTCATGCTGTGGCGTGTGAAGTGGGATGAGGTGAAAGAGTCGATCCACAAGTCCTTGCGGGAGATGACCCGCAACCTGTGAGAGAACCTTCAATCCATGTGGGACTACGGTTGTCTGAGGATCTTCTTGGAGAGAGAGCCGCCTCACTTGAAGTCCGGCGGGAGGAGGTTCGGTATTCCGTCCTTTATCTCGTAGCGATAATTGCACTTCTTGCAGAACAGGGACCCCTCGATTATCTCGTCCTTCTCCACGTCGACCTTCAGACCGAGGTCGCCCCTGCACACGGGGCAGCAGAGTATCTCCATCAGGTCTCGCTTCATGCGCAGCGATGAAAGGTCGCTGTCGATATAAATGCTTTGAACACCGCCTGCGGCAGCCGCCAAATCTGCACCGTCGCGAGTCAAGACGCGACGCGCCTTCAGTCCGGTCCTCTTCTTCCACGACTGCGTCGCAATGCAATCCGTCACGATTCTTCCGGGACGAATCACTCCCGCACCGGAATGAATGTGGTGCGCATCCGCATCGATGTCGTTTCGCTGGTACTCTCCTTCGGCCAAACGCGCGCCGACCACCTCCCGACCGTTATTGACCTTGCCCCGTTCGGAACAATACCCTCCTCGACGATTGCGGCATCGCCCTGGACCGGGACTGACCTCGCCCTGGTGTAGGAGGACTCTTCCTACGTGTAGGAACTGTTCTCCTACGCGTAGGCTTCATTTTCCTACATCGGAACGGACCTCTCCTACGTGTAGGAGGATTCCATCCATGCCATCGCGGCCCCTTCCGGCTGAGGACAGACTCCTCCTTAGGCGGAACGCTTCCCCCTCGGCCGGAAGGCGTTTCACGGCGTCACTTACTTATATTCCGTCACCACATGTCATCGAACGAGAGGTGCTCTCACAAATCCATGACGAAGCCCCTCGCACACGATATGCCTCAAAGCAGTGGAAGTGGGTGGTCGAAGATGACAACTGAGTTGGAATGCTCTGAAATGATTGTGGGCAAGCGGAATGCCGAGCGCGTTCGAATTGTGCTCATGGTGGCAGGCCTCGTCCTCTTGTCTCCTCTCGCGACGCTGCCTTGGTCAGCCTCAGCGTGGTCCAACGGCGGGGAGAGCGGTACCGGCGGCTGGACGCACTACTGGATAAGCGGCCCTGGCGTGCCGGACTACTGGAACCTAACTGCCGCACGGAGCCACACTGGAACGTACAGCTGGTATAGCGGCGCAGAAGTCGTCACATGGGTCAACGGGGGAGACACGGCCCTGGAGACGCCGATTCTTGACCTCACCGGTGCGACCACCTCAACGCTGACGTTCTGGCAATGGTACGTCTTCGACGCGACACCGGCCTCTGGTTTCTTCCCGGACGGGGGGATCGTGGAGGTCTACGATGGGGTCGGATGGACACAGATATTCCCGGCGGGCGGGTACGACAATATCACATCAATCGGTTACACGAACCCGATCGAGGGTCTTTGGGCCTTTGTTGGGGACTCCGGCGGCTGGGTTCAGGAATCCTTCGACCTCTCCGCGTACGTTGGCACGACGATAAAGATCCGCTTCCACGTGGGCTGGGACTACGGGACCAACGGCGTGAAGGAAGGCTGGTACATAGACGACGTCGACGTCTCCAACGCATTGCTCGTCCAGCATGACATCGCTGTCTCGAACCTGCTGGCACCGTCAAGACTCCAACTCGGCGCGACCGCAGACATCGGAGCGACGATCATGAACGGCGGATACAGCGACGAGACGAACGTGGTGGTCAATCTCACCGTCGACGGTGTGGTCGAGGACACGACCACTATCCCATCTATTGCCAACGGGAGTTCTGTCCCGGTGAGTTTCCTTTGGACACCGGCGTTTGAGAAGACATATCTCGTATGCGTTGAAGCGCAGTTCGTTCCGAACGAGAACATCACGACGAACAACAAGGTCTGCATGAGCATCGACGTGAGGTCGCTTGCGGGCGTCGTGCTGTTCGACCAGACACACGGAACAGACAACATCACGAACCACAACGATTGGGTAGGGGCTCTTCTTTCGAAAGGATACATAATTGATACCTTCGCGGGACCGGCGGTCACGCCGGCTTCTCTGGCGGGCTATGACGTGTTCGTGATACCACAGGCACAAACGAGCTACATGGTCTCGGAGGTCACCGCGGTCCGGGATTTCGTCGTGGCCGGCGGGGGGCTGCTCGTCCTCGGTGATGATGCGCCCGTGATCTACTCGGCCCTGACGACTTTTGCAGGCATCGACTTCGTGTTTGGCGGGGCGTCGGGGGTCACGACAGACATCACGCCTCACGACGTGACCTCCGGGGTCCTCTCGGTGTACTTGGACAGCCCTGTCTCGGAGCTCACCGTCGGACCATCGGCCCTCAGCCTCATCCGCGATCCGTTTGGCGGGGATGCCCTGGCCGTCTCCGAGATCCCGGGCAGGGTCGCTGCTTTCCCGGACACGGAATCCTTCTGGGACTTCAGCATTGCGAGCAATGACAACCTCGTACTTGCCGTAAACCTGATCGACTGGCTTGTGGGAGTCAAGTACGATCATGATGTGATAGTATACAACCTCCAAGCCCCTGAGTACATGGAGCCGGGCCTCAGCACCTCGGTGAACGCGACAATCAGGAATAGCGGGTTCAAAGACGAGACGGATGTGGTGGTCAATTTCACCGTTGACGGCGTCTTCATGTCGACCAAGACGATTGCCTCGTTGCTGAACGGGACATCCACCATGGTCAGCTATCCGTGGACGCCTGCGGCGACGAAGGTCTACAACGTTTGCGTCGAGGTCCAGCCAGTCCCGAACGAAAACGTGACCACGAACAACAAGCTATGCCAAGACGTCGACGTGAGGCCGATAGCAGGTCGGATCCTGTGGGACGAATCTCACTCCGGTGCCCCAGCGTGGTTTTTCGATGTGTGGATCAACGACCTATTCTCCAGGGGATACCTTCTTGACACCTTCACGACAGGGTCCATTACACCGATCGTCTTGGCGGGCTATGATGTTCTGGTCGTCCCCTCGTCCACGATCGCATATAACGCGGCCGAGATCACTGCGATACAGGACTTCGTCACCAATGGGGAAGGGCTGATGGTTATTGGAGATGTCGTCCCATCCGTGTACAACGGCTTGACATTGTTCGCCGACATTACCTGGACTTTCGGAGGGATGTGGGGTGTGACTACGGACATCACGGCTCATGAGATCACTGCGGGTGTGTCGTCGGTCTACCTCGGATCTTCGAATGGCTCGCTTGTCCCGGGACCGGCTGCGACGAGTCTCATCCGAGACTCTGGGGGATATGACGTGCTTGTGGTCTCGGAGACGCCCGGCAGGGTGGCAGCCTTTGTCGACTGGTCCTCTTTGCAGGATTCAGTCATAATCAACAACGACAATCTCCTGCTCGCCGACCAGATAATAGACTGGCTCATGGGCCCGCGATACTGGCACGACATAACCGTTTCTGGAATCCACTCGCCGAACTACATGAGGCCCGGGGACAACATGCTGATCAATGCGACGATACGCAACAACGGACTGAATGACGAAGGGAACATACTCGTCAACTTCACTGTGGACGGTGCGCTGATGAGCCAGACCACGATCACCTCCCTCAAGAACAGGACGGGGGCAGTCGTCACATTCCCATGGACGACGTCTGTGGCGAAGGACTACATCATCTGCATCGTCGTCAGGCCCGTGCCCAACGAGAATGTGACGACGAACAATGCGCAATGCAAGACAATCCACGTGGGCAACATGATGTTCGTCGCGATATACAATCACGGCACGACGGCGGACATCTCCTATTGGACAGGGAGCAACATGAACTTGTACGCGTTGGCGCAGACGATACTGGACACGGATCCCGCCATAAGGTTTGCCACGTCGATCGTGACCGACCTTTCCTCCGCCACTCTGTCAGGATTCGATGCAATCGTCTTGCCCGACAACGCCGTGCCCGACGTCTATCTGCCCGATGTGGCGAGTTTCTTCTCGGGACGCAAAGGAATCGTGGCTCTCGACAGCGCGGTCTGCTACATGGCCTACTCGGGGCTACTCTGGCCGGCGTCACAAGGCTCGAACGGAATGGGCACCTACTGGAATTACAACAGCTGGGACTCTGACCAGAAGATATTGGTCAGCCATGACATTACTGAAGACTACATCGTGGGCAACGTCTATGGGTCAGTCAGCGGGGATGCAGCGATGTTCACCAGCATGCTGCCACCTGACGCAATCGCGCTCACGGCAAGCACCAGCATCCCGAGCTACGCCTATGTGGTTGCGCGCGAGGATGCGAGCGGCGGGCGTGCCGTTGAGATGGGGCCTTTCGCAACGCCGAGCGCCGACCTTTTCGAGATGATCAGGGACGCGGTGTACTGGGCAGGCAGCAACAGGCCAGTGGATCACGACATCGCCGTCTACAACCTTCAGATGCCCAAGTACATGGAGCCCGGGGACAGCGCTTTCGTGAATGCGACAGTCCGAAACTATGGCCTGAACGATGAGGCGAACGTGGTCGTGAATCTCAAGGTGGACGGGGCGTCACTTGACTCGACGAACATCCCGCTGATGACGAAGGGGTCGTCGACGCGCGTCAGCTTCCCGTGGATCCCGACGCTCACCAAGACATACGACGTCTGCATCGAGGTCGTGCCGGTTCCCAGTGAGAACATCACGACCAACAACGAGGTATGCCGTCAGATAAGCGTGAGGCCAATCAAGGGATTCATCCTGTTCGACGAGATACATTGGACCGATCCCATCTCGGATTTCGATATAATGATCAACGACCTGTCCGCTCTAGGATACGTCATCGACGCTGTCAGCACTGGCACGCTCAACTACACCATACTATCGGGTTACGACGTGCTCGTTGTCCCGAACATCCAGGATATTCCGACCCCGACGGAACTCGCGGCGGTGCAGCAATTCGTGGCAAATGACGGGGGGCTATTCGTGTTCGGGCAGAGTTGGTCACTCCAGCTTCTCCTCACCAGTTTCGCCGGCATCTTCTGGGAGCAGAGCTTCTACAGCGGGACCGCGACAGACATCACTCCTCACGACGTCACCACGGGTGTCAGCTCCGTCAACTTCTGGAGCTCGAGAGTAAGGATAGTCCCCGGTGCGAACGCACTCAGTTTGATCCGGGACGATTCCGGCCAGGACAGGCTCGTCGTGTCTGAGGTCCCGGGAAGGGTCGCGGCGTTCGGTGATGATGGGGCATTCGCCGATTGGGGCTCGATCGGCCAGGCAGACAATCTCAGGCTGGCAGAGAACATCATCGAATGGCTGATGGGCATAGACAGGACGCCTCCGGTGATTTCCGCAGTCGCGGCGGTCCCTGATCCTCAGGAAACGGGCGGGTATGTCGAGATATCAGCCAAGGTGACTGACAGCCATGTGTACGGTGTGTGGGCTCTCGTTACCGACCCGCACGGAGGCGTGGTCGGCAACCTCACGATGGGCTACGACGCTGGGACAGGCAAGTACCGAGTGAACAGGACGTATTCACAGGTGGGGACCTACTCTTTCAGGATCAGCGCGAGAGACGCCGCCGGCAACTGGGCTACTGCAACGGGGACTTTCGCCACGCACGACACGACAAAGCCCATCGCAGACGCGGGTCCCGACCAAGTCTCGGAGACGGGAGCGACAGTGCAGTTCGACGGTTCTCGCTCCACGGACGGCGGCGTGATCCAGAGCTACGTCTGGACCTTCGTGGACGGCGGGCAGCAGACGATGAACGGAGTAGGCCCGACGTACACCTTCACCAATCCAGGGACGTTTGTCGTGACCCTGAACGTCACCGACGCAGCCGGCAATTGGGATACCGACACCGTGAACATCATGGTCTTGGACAGGCAGAACCCCGTGGCGGAGGCAGGACCGGACCAGACGATCAAGGCGGGCGAGAGTATAGTCTTCTCCGCGGCGGGCTCCACGGACAACGACCAGATCGCCAACTACACTTGGGCGCTCGTGGAGAATGGCGTCATCGTGAATATGTACGGCATCTCCCCGACGCACGCCTTCCCGACGGCAGGGTCGTACACGGTCATCCTCGTGGTCAGGGACGCGGCCGGGAACCTCGGCACGGACTTCATGAAGGTCACTGTGAATTCAGAACAGGGAGGAGGCGGCGGTGGTCAGGCCGCGCCTGACATCATCATCCCCATCGTCCTGGGTCTCATCATCGGCATCGTCGTGGGGTTCTTGGTCGGGGTACTCCTCATGAAGAGGCGCAAGGCGAAGCCGGAGGAAGAGGCGGGACCAGAGCCGGCTCAGCAACCGGCCCCTGCCAGGGAATCCGAAGAGCAGACGCCCTCTCAAGGGGGAGAAGGAGCCCCGCCACCGCCCCTCTCGTAGACCTGGCAGTCTAGGGTCCGACAAGCGTTCCGAGTTCCTGGAGCGTCTTCTTCCTCAGCGCCCTGAGGACTGAGACCGCCAATCCAGAAAGGAGATTCGCTAGTGTGGTGCTACGGAAGTTCCTCCAGTTATCTCTCAAGGAGCGTCGGAGGGCGTCCCCCTTACGATAATCTGGCATCTGTTAGAAACATCACACTCTGGTGAAAGACCGGAGCGGTAGCGTCATCCTGGAACGTCGACCTCCTGCATGAGCATTTCCATCGCCTGCGGGGACAGCTGGTCCAGGCGCTCGGCCACCTTGGCCTTCGGGAGTTCCCGCGCGCGGAGGGCCATCGCCCTCACCTTCCGCACGAGAGCCTTCGCTGCGGCCATCGCTGGAGAAGATACGGACGTGGTACGCGGACATCAATGCGGCTGGGCCAGCAATGGTCGTGAGATTCTACGATCACGAGGAGGGAGATGCCAGGCTGAGGAAGATCCGGGAGGCTTTCGAAATCCTTGACAGGTTTCTGCGGGAGCTGGGACCCCAGGCGGCGGTGGAAACGGCAGACATACCCATCGATTGGCCTTGACCGAGCAATCGAATGCCGCCGCGATCCGGACGGACGGTTCCCCATCAAGAGTTGGCTCATCCCGCATCGGAACAGATGTCGCCCACGCCCGCTTGGACATCGCCTGGCTTCGAGCAAATGCCGCAAGGACGCTCGCTGACCGCCTCCCCGCGGTTTCGGAGTCCTCCTCGACCGGAACGCACCTATCCTCGGCGGTTGCGGCATCGCCCTGGACCGGGACTGACCTCGCCCTGGTGTAAGAGGACTCTTCCTACGTGTAGGAACTGTTCTCCTACGCGTAGGCTTCATTTTCCTACATCGGAACAGACCTCTCCTACGTGTAGGAGGATTCCATCCATGCCATCGCGGCTCCTTCCGGCTGAGGACAGACTCCTCCTCGGCGTAGGAGGACTCCGTCCAGAAGTAGGAGGCTCCCTCCTACGTCGAGGAACATCCTTCCTCTGTGTAGGAGGACTCCGTCCGGGCTGGACTCGGGCGGTCAGGACGGTCCAGGCACCGGCCAATGCGGGGACGACCTTCTCCTACGTGTAGGAGAACTCCTCCTCGGCGTAGGAGGACTCCGTCCAAGTGTAGGAGAAATCAATCCCAGATGTCCACTCCATAGCAATAATCCAGGAGCATACCGCAACGGCACAGGATAACGTTGTCCACACCGTGATCGCATCTGCCCTCTGCAGCGGGGGATTAAGGTCAATCTGAGGTCTTTTGGGGCTTTTCCGATTGTACTCCAGTATTACTGCTTTTTTCTTATCGGCTGCTGGATCGCGATGCCCATGCCCGGCCTCAGGTCCTCCGAGATCCGCGGATACGTCTCCCGCGCAGGCCCATAGAACTCGTACCCGTTCGAGAGAATCCACGAGAACATCGCCCCGAACGTGTCGGTGAACTTCTCGGGCGGACCCTGGTGGATCGTCGCTGCCACGGTCGCGGCGGGAAGCTCTTTCAACTTGAACCTGTTGTCCGCCTTGATCCTCCCGGAGATTGGCAAGCATGCCTCGCTCCTGAGCTTCTCCGGCGGCGTCTCCAGGGGATTGTCGTAGTACAGACCGATCGGCAGGCCTGACATGCGCACTTTCATTTCCCTGAGCGCTGAGACTAGCTGCATCAACCCTTGGCCCCAAGCCTCGTACGGGCCAGTGAGTTCAACGTAAGCCACCTTCATCTTGCCGACCTTGTCCAGCTTGACTTCCATGGAGAACACTCCCGTTGAGATACTGCCTAAATAATGTCAGAGGTGGGACTTACGGCTTTGCGATAGGCGGTTACTGCGCCTCCTTCTGGAAGTGCACCACGAGCCTCATGTTGCCGTCGACGAGCTCGGTCTCGACCTTGTAGCCGAGCTTGTACATCATCCTCTGGGCCCTCAGGTTGTCCCCGAGGGTCTCAGCTATGAAGCCGCGGACGCCGTTCGCCCGCGCGATCCTCGCGAGATACCTGACGAGGAACTTGCCGATGCCCTTGCCCTGGTAGTCGTCGCGCACCAGGTAGGCGACCTCGGCCATGCCCGTCGCCCTGTTGAGGATGTAGCGGCCGACCGCGACCTCGATCTCCCGCTCGCCGTCCTTCACCATGCCGACGATGGCCATCGTCTCCGTATAGTCGATGTTGACGTAGCGCGCGACCTCCTCGCGCGACCAGGACTTCAGGGGGGCGAAAAACCTCTTGGCAATCGAATCCTGAGACAGCGAATAGAGCAGGTCCTTCTCCAGCGGCTCGTCTGTCGGCTTGATCGGCCTGAAGAACACGGTGAGGCCGCCCTCGAACGTCTGCGTCGTCTCCAATTCCTCCGGGTATATCCCGCCCTCCTCGGGTATGTCAGGCTGGTCCTCCGGCACCCAGTTCATCTTCTTCGCCGCCGCCATCAGCTCCTTCCTGAACTTCGGGTGGGCGATGTTGATGAGGGCGAGCGCCCTCTCGCGGATGTTCTTGCCATGGAGGTAGGCCACGCCCCACTCGGTGACTATGTAGTGCACGTCCCCCCTGGTCGTGACGACCCCAGCCCCTTCGCTGAGCATCGGCGTGATCCTGGAGACTGTCCCGTCCTTGGCGGTGGATGGCAAGGCGATTATCGGCTTCCCGCCCTTCGACCTCGCCGCGCCGCGCACGAAGTCAAGCTGCCCGCCGATCCCGCTGTAGAACATCCAGCCGAGGGAGTCCGCGCAGACCTGCCCGGTGACGTCTACCTGCAGCGCCGAGTTGATCGAAACCATCTTCTCGTTCTGCGCGATGATGAAGGGGTCGTTGGTGTACTCGTTCGGGTGGAATTCGATGAACGGGTTGTTGTCCACGAAGTCGTAGAGATTCCTCGTGCCCATGCAGAATGAAGCGATGACCTTGTCCTTATGCAATGTCTTCTTGTGACATGTGATGACTCCGGCGTCCACGAGTCTCTTCATCCCGTCCGAGAACATCTCCGTGTGCACACCAAGGTCCTTCTTGCCCATCAGCGAGTCGAGGACCGCGTCTGGTATCGTGCCGATGCCCATCTGCAGCGTCGCGCCGTCCTCCACCAGCTTCCCAATATTGCGGCCGATGCTCTTCGCGACGTCGTCCGCCGGCGGCGGGACGCTCTCCATTATCGGCTCCTCCTTCTCAACGAGCATGTCGATGTCGTCCACGTGGATGAACGAGTCCCCAAGCGTCCGCGGCATCTGCCTGTTCACCTGGGCGATCACGAGCTCGGCGTTGTCCGCGGCGGGCTTCACGACGTCCACCGAGACCCCGAAGGAGCAGAAGCCGTGCTCGTCAGGCGGCGTCACCTGCACCAGGGCGACGTCTATCGGCACTCTCCCGGTGTGGAAGAGGCCGGCTACCTCAGACAAGAACACCGGGGTGTAGTCTGCCCTGCCCTCCGCCACCGCCTCCCGGACGTTAGGGCCGATGAAGAACGCGTTGTGCCTGAAGTTCTCGGTCCACTTCTCCTCGGTATAGGGCGCGACGCCGAGGGTCATGATGTGGATGATCTCCGTGCCCCAAATCTTGTTCGCCCTGTTGGTGAGGGCGTGGACGAGCCCCTGCGGCTCTGCGCAACCTGACCCTATGAAGATCCTGTCCCCGCTCCGCACGGACTCCATCGCATCGTCGGCGGTGCGCACCTTCTTCGCGTACCTTTCCTGCCAGGGCTTCAGTGACGAATTGGACACCATAGAGGGCACTCTCCTTCCTGCGCCGTCATCTCCGCACTGGTTCTATAACTTTCTTTGTCCTTTGGGGAAAATGTCGGCCGTGGGGGTAATTGGTGTATTGACCGGCGTAAAGTGCCGCCAAAGTGCGGACTTCGGAGGCCAAGTTCTTTTTGCGGGGAAACCGTTCAGGGTGCCGGTGCAGGGGCATGAAATGGGTCACTAGGGAGAAGGCCAAGGTCGATCGGATCGCGTGTCCGTGGCTGATACGCCTCTTCGTTGATCCTGAAGCGGATTTCCTCTTCGTACCGGGAAAACAAGTCCAGGAAACCGCCGCCAGAGAAAACGCAATCCCGTTCGATGCTCCGGGTGTGGAGCTGGGGCATTACAAAGTCGACGGCGAAGAGCGTGTCAGCTTTGACGCGATTATCCGCAAATACAAGCTCGACGACCCCGCCCTCCTTGATCTCGCCGAAATTGTCCGTGCTGCTGACTCCAAGCATGTGTCCAACCCGCGACCGGAGGGAATCGGCCTCGAAGCGGCGGCGACCGGCTTCCGGATGATTGCAAAGGACGATCACGAGAATATGCGCATCCAGTTCCCCTTGTACGACGCGTTGTACGTGTACTGCATGTCGCGAGTGAAACAGGGGAAGACGACTCCTTCCCATAGGTGAGGGGTTCGCCTGGCGTCTCCTCTCGCGATCCTCACTGCGAACCGGGCAACGAGGACCTTCGGCTACGGTTTCGCCAGCGTCCTCCTCGGGATCTACCTGAAGCTCCTCGGCGGGGACGATGCCGTAGTTGTCGCGTCGCTTGGGATCTCGCTCCTTGCGGGGGCGGGGCTGAACGTGCTCGTCGGCTACTTTGGCGACAGGTTCGGTCGGCGCAGGGCCATGGTGGCCTTTGGGCTCACGATGTCTATTGCGGGCCTCATCTTGGCGGTGGCGCCGTCGTTCCACTTTGCGCTGATTGCCCTCTTCTTCGGGGCGATGAGTCCGACAGGCACGGAGGTCAGCCCGTTCCTTTCGATCGAGCAGTCGATCGTTGCGGAGGTTGCCAAGGCGGGAAAGCGGACCAGAGCGTTCGCGGTCTACAACCTCTCGGGCACCCTGAGCGCCGCGGCAGGTGCCCTGGCCAGCGGTATCCCCACGCTGATGGCGGGTGGCGCACCGACCTCGCCCGACCCATTGCGCCCCATGTTCGCGGTCTATTCGGTGCTCGGACTCGTTGCGGCGGTCTTGAGCCGCATGCTGCCCGCGCAGGTAGAGATAGGACAGGAGCCTTCACACGTCCCGCTCTCTCCTCGTTCGAGGTCCCGGATAACAAGGATGTCTTCTCTGTTCGCCGTCGACGCCTTCGCTGGCGGGTTCGTGCTCCAGAGCTTCATCTCTCTGTGGTTTTACAACGTGTATCCTGAATCCAGAGATATACTCGGCCCAATCTTCTTCGTGGCGGGAATCCTGACCGCTTTCTCGTTCCTGCTTGCCGCACACCTCGGCGAGCGCTTCGGCCTGCTGGAGACCATGGTCTTCACTCACATCCCATCAAGCGTGTTCTTGATTCTGATGCCCCTGGTCCCGGGCTTCCACTTCGCCTTGGCGATCTACCTGTGTCGCATGGCGGTCTCGCAGATGGACGTGCCTACCCGGCAAGCGTACCTCGCCGGCATCGTCGCCAGAGAGGAGCGCACCGCCGCGAACGCCGCAACGAACACCGCACGGAACGTCGCCCAAGCCCTCGGACCTTTCTCCTCCGCCGCAATCCTGCAATCTCTTGGTCTTGCCACCGCCTTCTTCATCGGCGGGGGACTGAAAATCTGCTACGACATCGCGACTTACGCAACTTTCCGGAATGTGCGCCCTCAAAGCACTTGACGTGCCTTTTCAATCGATTGTTGAGGACCTCCGGTGGAGATTGCGATGCAACCGCAAGTGCTCGGCGAAAAGAGCCATCCGAGACAGAATGTCTTCTGGCGAGCCTACCGCGCTAGCCGCGGATAGAGGCGCCCCGCAATGAGAACCAAGGTTGCCGCGCCGAGTATCAGCACGCCGAAATCGATGAGCAGGCTGTACGTGCCGACTCCATCGGTCACTATCGTCTGGCGGAGAGCGTCGACCATGTAGCTGAGGGGATTGACTTTGGCGATCACTTGGAGCCAACTCGGCATGATGGCGATGGGGTAGATCGCGTTGCTCGCGAAGAATATCGGCATCGTGAGAAGCTGCCCGATCCCGAGGAATCGCTCGCGGGTCCTCACCAGCGCCGCTATGATGAGCGAGAACGTGGAGAACAGCGTCGCTCCAAGGAAGACAATCACCACGACTCCTATCAATGCCAGCGGGTTCCAGTTGAGGGGGACGCCGAGCGCAATGGCGATGATGTAGATTATCACGACCTGCGAGAGCGCCCTGATTCCCGCCGAGAGCGCCTTGCCCAGGACGAGAACCGTTCTCGGGGTCGGGGTCGCCATGAACTTGTGAATTATCCCGAGGTCCCTCTCCCATATTGCCGCGATCCCATAGAATATCGCCACGAACAAAACACTCTGACCTAGGATGCCAGGAGTGAGGAATGAGAGGTAGGACTGGCTCCCCGTAGGTATCGCCCTCAGCTGCGCGAAAACCTGGCCGAATACCAACAACCAGAGCGCAGGCTGGACGGCGCGCATGAGGAGTTCCGTGGGGTCGTGGCGGAGCTTCTGGGCCTCCATCTGAACGATTGCGGCGGTCTTTCCCACGAAGCTGCGGAATGCGAGGTAGAAAGCTGTCGCGGCGTTCGTAGCGGTAGGTCTGCCGAACCCGACTTCAGCCGAGCCTGCGAGCTGTCTTTCGTGTCCTCGAGGTATCACGGAAGCTTCCTCCTGAGTCCAGACTACCTTTCGTGAAGTGGAAGAATACGTCGTTCAGAGTCACGTTCGTGCCGTTGCCGTCCGCCGATATTGACCTCTTCAGATCCGAGGGAGTACCGAAGGCTGCGATTTTGCCGTTGTGCATTATCGCGACCCGGCCGCAGAGCCGGTCAGCTTCTTCCATGTAGTGCGTCGTGAGCAGGATCGTCGTCCCGTACTCGGCGCGCAGCCTTGCTATGTGCGCCCAGACGGCCTCGCGCGCCGTCGGGTCGAGACCAATGGTCGGCTCATCCAGGAAGAGGATGCGCGGGCGGTGAATCATCGACTGCGCGATTTCCAGGCGACGTATCATGCCGCCGGAATACGTGCGGACGAGGCGGTTCGCAGCGTCTGCTATGCCCATGACCTCGAGCGCCTCGCGCAGCTTCTCCTCCCTCCCGTGGCGCTCGACATCGTATAGCTTCGCGAAGACGAGGAGGTTCTCATACCCGGTCAGCTGGCCGTCAGCTGACAGTATCTGGGGCACATAGCCGATCAGCCGGCGGACCTGCGTAGGATTGCGGGAGACATCGAAGCCTGAAATGACGGCGATTCCCGACGTCGGCGGGAGTAGTGTGGCGAGCATCTTTACGACGGTCGTCTTGCCCGCCCCATTGGGCCCTAGGAGCCCAAAGACCTCACCGTCCTCGATGGAGAGTGTGAAATCGTCGACGGCACTAAGATCACCGAAGCGTTTCGTCAGTCCGCGGGTCTCCACGATTGACATGGATATCCCCTATTGGCCATCTGCACTCTGCGTGAAGGCGGACTTGAGCACCGTCATCGCATCGGCTATCTCGGCTCGCTGATCCTTGGGCAGGTTCTCCAGCACGCCGGCCAGGCGGTGCTGCGTCCACTTCCTCGCGGCCTTTATCATGTCCTGCCCGCGGGTTGTCAGTTGTAGAGTGACCTTACGCCGGTCGCTCTCGGAGCTGCCCCTCGCCAGCAGGCCCCTTTTCACCAGACCGTCAACGAGCCTCGACATCGCGGGCATCGACAGCCCGACGTGCTCCGCGACCTGGGACAGAGAAGCTCCCTCGTTAGTCCTGAGAAATGCCATCGAGCGGAACGGGGGAACCGACACGCCGCGAGCGCGCTTGGAGCGCATCTCTGCCCTGATGAACCGCATCACGGCGGGGACCGCATCCAGCACCCGCAGCGCACAGACCTCGGCGGACGAACTGTCTTCCATCAAGCCTGAAAAGGCAGAGAGGATTATGAATATTTGCATTTAACAACTATTGCGTGAGTCAATCATCTTTTGCCACGGTCGATATCCCAAAGATGCAACGTTAAGTACGAGGGCTATCTTTTTTTGACCGGTCAATGAAATGATGCGAAGCCCTATGCACACATTCCCCTTCGCAGGTGTACTCTTCGGAGTGTTCGTCCTGATCGTGGGCATCCTCTTCTTCCTCGTGAACCAGGGCATCATCCCGATCAAATTCGATTTCTGGACCGTCTGTTCCCTGCTGCTGATCATGCTGGGAGTCGCCATTCTATGTGGAAGCATCTGGGCGCATCGCAGGTTCCGTGGACGTTGGCGCCAGTGGGCCGACGGTTTCGAGAAGGATTTCTGAGCAGCAGAATGGCCTGGATTCCGGTCCGAAGGTTCCGGTCACCTTGAGTCCGTCTATGGGCAGCACTCCATAAACAGAAGGTTTATATGTTAGATAAACATAACATATTGTTAGAGATAAGTAATATGGAGCGTAAAGACATGGAAGAAAAAGCGAAGATATGGATGATGGCGGGCGTCTCAGTGTTGGTTCTGCTGGTGGGCGCTATGATGATAGTGCTCACGGATGGGGCAAACACCTGGCCAATCATCGCGTTCCTGGTGGTCGCGATATTGGCTGTCGTGGCGCTCTTCATCGTGTCGAGGGCAGTGAAAGACGTTAGGAGCGGGATTCCCCTGCAAGACGAGAGGTCGAGGGCCTTGAGAGCACGAGCGAGCCATTTCTCGTTCTACGTGAGCTTGTACCTCGTCTTGGCGTTGGCTGTGGTTTTCATAGCGCTTGAAGACCGCGGGATACAAATTTCCAACTCCGAGCTCCTGTTCGTCGTAGTGGTGATCATGGGTTCGATCCACATCGCGTTCAGCACCTACTATAACAGGAAGGGCATGAAGGCGCTAGAATGAAGACGAGAATCAAGGAGTTGCGAGCGAGATACGACCTGACCCAGGAGGATCTCGCCAAGAAGGTCGGAGTCAGGCGTGAGACTATCCTCTTCATCGAGAAAGGGGAGTACAACCCGTCGCTGAACTTGGCTCATCAGATAGCGAAGTCATTGAAGACGACAATCGACCAGCTCTTCCTATTCGATGATTGACGCCGGTCGCCGCGAGGACCGGCGTCTTCCCCTCCGTTCCACCCGGACGCTGAGGCCGGGCTGGTCGGCTGCGAGTGGTGGCAAGAGATGTGACAACAACTGCTCTGCGCTGAGCCGCCGGACTATGCCGGTTGGAGCGGTTTGCGTCCAGCCGTTGTCCTCCTTGACATAGCTCCATGTCCGGCCACGTTTGGTTGTGATGCAGATCACATAGTCAGTGTTCATGATTCGCCTCCTTGAGGATGACGTACCACGCTGGCGAGGTCAGTGGACCGGCTGGGATTTGAACCCAGGGCCTTCTGCTTGCAAAGCAGACGATCTTCCAGGCTGATCTACCGGCCCGCGGGGGAACGAATCCCAACGGGGTAGATAAGCTTCTGCGGTCAGGGTGGGAATCGATATCTGGACCGCAAAATCCTTATCTCAAGCCACGCCGTATTGTCTTGGGCGGGAAGGAGTACATATCGTGAAGCTGGCGGCGGCGTCGATCATTTGTATTCTGGTCTTCTCGGTGATTCTCATCCTGCCGGAACAATCTTCGGCGGGACCTGATCGGCAACCTGCGTTTCCGTACAAAGACGCGCTGATTCGCCCTCGCGACGCGGCGTCTGGCCCCGGGCCGATGGCAGGCACCCCGCCGGCACCAGGGCCCGAGGACCTTAGCGAGTACTTCATGGGAAAGGTGGCAGTCGGCGTCGTTCTCCTCGAAAGCGATGGATTGATCGACCCCAGCACGGAGAACTGGGACGCCTTCAGGCAGGACGAAGTCAAGACACAGATCGAGGCTGGCTTGACGTGGTGGACGCAGCAGGACCTGCGTGCAAAGCTCAGCTTCACCTTCGAGTATCACATGTCGGTCCCCACCGGATACGAGCCGATCAACCACAACGGCCCCTTCGACGAGTACCTGTGGATCAACGACGCGATGTCGCGCCTGGGCTACACTACCGGCAATGAATACGCGAGGGTCGCGGACTGGGACAATTACCTGAGGAATTCATACAATGCGGACTGGGCGTTCGCGATCTTCGTCGTGGACAGCTTGAACGACGCTGACGGGGCCTTCACGACGGGCTACTGCGCCTATGCTTACCTAGGCGGACCTTTCTTCATCATGACCTACGACAACGACGGTTACGGCATCGCGAACATGAACTACGTCGCCGCCCACGAGATGGCGCACATCTTCTACGCAACCGACGAGTACAACGGCGCGACCGAGCGCAGCGGCTACCTCAACGTCGCCGATATCGATGGGAGCGGCTGCATAATGAACACGGGGAATTCGTGGTGCATCTCCGACGGCACGATCGGGCAGCTCGGATGGCGGGACACGGATGGAGACGGCATCTTCGACATACTCGACGAGCCGCCGACGACGTTCCTGAACCCCTACTCGCCGGATCCCACGAACGACACGTCCCCTTCCTATGCGGGCTTCGCGAGGGTCGTGGCCTACACGAACCGGAACCCCTATGGACCGGGGAACGATGTGACCATCAACAAGATCACCGGCGCGCAATTCTCGTTCGATGCAAGCCCATGGTACGTCGCGCAGCCCACGGACGGGTTCTTCAACAGCGAGAGCGAGGGCTTCAGGTTCATGACGTCGCCGCTCACGAGCGGGACCTACACATTCCATGCCAGGGCGGTCAACTCCGAGAACAACGTGGACATCGCCCCGCCATCGGACACGCTGACGATCGATGCCGAGAAGCCGGCGTCTGCGATGATGCCTTTCCCATCTATCGTGAACACGTCCCTGTTCAACCTCTCTGCAGACGCATCGGACAACCTCGGCGTGCAGTACGTTGACCTATACTACTCGTACGAAGGCGGGTCGCCTCTGTGGTTCGACACGGTCACGGTCGCCCCATACAACTGGACTGTGTACACCGCCGCGATGGACGGAGACGGGAACTACAGCTTCTACAGCATTGCGGTGGACGTGGCGGGCAACTGGGAAGACCCGCCAGCGGTGCCGGACCTGAACGTCCTCGCGGACACGATCAATCCAACATCCATGCTCGACTCGCTGCCGCCATACATCAATCAGAGCTCGTTCGCCATCACAGCCCACCCCGCAGACCAGAACGGAATCTCATCCATGGAGATCTGGGTGGATCACCAATCGAGCGGGATGCAGCTGCTCGCGACTCTGAGCTCACCGCCGTGGGACTATTCCGTCGACGCCACGATGAACGGCGACGGTCACTACGTCTTCTACACCAGGGCGACGGACATCGCGGGCAACGTCGAATCGCAGCACGCGCTGCCCGATGCGACGACCATCGTCGACACGACACCGCCCATCGCGGCGGCGATCGCCCTGCCTCAGTACAAGAACACGATGGGCTTCAGCGTCACCGCGACAGCCTCGGATTTGAACGGCGTGGATTCCGTGACACTCTGGTACAGGAGAAACGGGGGCACATGGACGCTGTTCTCCGAGAAGTCGGCGGCGCCATGGGTCTGGGATTTCGACGCCTCGACCAGCGGGGAAGGCACCTACGAGTTCGTCACGATGGCGGTGGACAACGCTGGCAACATGGAGCAATGGCCCTCCAGCGCGGAGGCAACGACCATGGTGGATGTAACATCGCCAACGATCGATTTCACCGCGCCGGCCGTGGGAGTCTGGATTAACGAGTCACACGTGACTGTCCAATGGACCGGATTCGATGCTCTTTCCGGCTTGAAGGAATACCGCCTGCAGATCGGCGGCAACAGCTGGACATTGGCGGGTTCGTCTACGCAGTACAATGTGGACTGGATAGATGATGGCGTTCAAACGGCCATGCTCACCGCGCGGGACAACGCGGGCAATTCAGCCTCGGAACAGATGAGCCTCATGATAGACACGACGCCGCCGGAACTGCAGTTCGAGACGCCTGGCGATGGCGGTTCGGTCGATTCTCCAGCGAACGTCACCTGGCAGGGAACTGACGCGACGTCGGGAATCGACTTCTACGAATACGGCGTCGACGGCGGGCAATCGGTCACGGCCGGCGCCAGCGTGAGCGCCATCCTCGACCTCGGACCGGGCGATCACACCGTCATCGTATGGGCGCATGACCGCGCTGGGAACGCGAAGTCGGCGACCATATCATTCACCGTTCGTGACTCGTCAACGATTGCGTCGCTGGATGTTCTCCTTCCCGCCATCCTAATCATCGTCGTGGCGATCACCGTCATCCTCCTTCTCGTGCTCAAGAGGAGAAAGAAGAAAGAAGAAGAAAAGAACGCTCCGTTGCCGCCGCCCCCTCCGCCGCCAATGTGAGACTAGGACCTGAGCACGATCTCGATGTTGACGCCGTCGGGGACCTGTATCCTCATGAGCTGCCTCAGCGCCCTCTCGTCCGCGTCGAGCTCGATGAGCCTCTTGTGCACGCGCATCTCCCACCTGTCCCAGGTCTCGCTGCCCTCGCCGTCTGGGCTCTTCCTCACAGGGACGACAAGCCTCTTTGTCGGCAGGGGCACGGGCCCGCTCATGTCGACGCCCGTGCGCTGACTGATCGCCTTGATCTGCCTGCACACGTCATCGACCTTGCGGGGGTCGGTGCCGCTGAGCGAGATCCTAGCCTTCTGCGGCATCTACACACACCAAGCCCCGAGACCGACCTGACCGTGCACTTCAGCGCTTCTCCACTTCGATGCAGACGCCTGCAGCGACGGTCTGGCCCATGTCCCTGATAGCGAAACGCGCGAGCGGCGGGAAGTCCGCCTGCTTCTCGATGACCATGGGCTTCGTCGGGCGCACCCTGACGCGCGCGGAGTCGCCGGTCTTCAGGAACTCCGGCTTTTCAGGCATCGCGACGCCCGTCTTCGGGTCGAGCTTCGCAATCAGCTCCTCGAAGGTGCACGCAACCTGCGCGGTGTGGCAGTGGAAGACTGGCGTGTATCCCAGCGTGATCACGCTCGGGTGGTTGAGGACGATGATCTGCGCCACGAACGTCTTCGCCACGGTCGGCGGGTTATCCACCGGTCCAGCGACGTCCCCGCGCCTGATGTCCTTCTTGTCCACTCCTCTGACGTTGAACCCGACGTTGTCTCCAGGCTCCGCCTGGGCCATGTTCTCGTGGTGCATCTCGATGCTCTTCACTTCGCCGACCTTGTCCGCCGGCTCGAAGATTATCTTGTCGTTCGGCCTGAGGATGCCCGTCTCTATCCTGCCGACGGGGACGGTCCCGACGCCGGTGATGGAGTAGACGTCCTGCACAGGGATCCTCAGGGCCTTCTCGGTCGGCTTCGCGGGCACCTGCAGCGTGTCGAGCGCGGAGACCAGCGCCGATCCCTTGTACCAGGGCATCTTGGGGCTCGGCTTCGTGATGTTCTCGCCCTTGTACGAGCTTATCGGGATGATCAGCGTCGTGTCGGGCTTGTAGCCTATCGGCTTCAGCAGCGCGCTCACGTCATTCTTGACCTCGTTGAACCTGGCCTCGTTGTACTCCGGCTTCGTCGCGTCCATCTTGTTGATGACGACGATCAGTTGGTTCACGCCCAAGGTCCTCGCGAGCCAGACGTGCTCCCTCGTCTGCGTCTGCACTCCTTCGGCCGCTCCGACGACGAGCACAGCGCCGTCTGCCTGGCTCGTGCCGGTGATCATGTTCTTGACGAAGTCCCTGTGGCCTGGCGCGTCGATGATGGTGAAGTAGTACTTGTCCGTGTCAAACCGTTTGTGGGCGATGTCGATGGTGAGGCCCCTCTCCCTCTCCTCCTTCACACGGTCCATGACGAAGGCGAACTCGAACGTGGCCTTGCCCAATCGCTCGGCCTCTTTCTTCAGGTTCTCCAGTTCGTGAGGGTCGATGTTGCCCGTGTCGTACAGGATTCTACCTACAGTCGTCGACTTGCCGTGGTCCACATGGCCGATGAACACTAGGTTCAAGTGCGGCTTAGCTGGCATGCTTTTCTCTCCGTAAGCGTCCCTTATCGTCTTGGTCTATTTATGCTTTGCTTGTTGAGCGGATTCGCTCACCGAGGGACTACGCGGAGTAATAGGCCTCGTCGTACGGCTGGGGGCTCAGGCCCTTGCGCTCGCGGATTTTGCGGACGACCTCTTCCTGGAGGTTCCCCGGCATCGGCTCGAAGCCGGCGTTCTCGGTCGACCAGAGGACCCTGCCCTGGGTCGCGCTCCTAATCGCGGTCGCGAACCCGAACATCTGCGCGACGGGTACGCGTGAAGCGATGACGGTGACCTCGCCCTCCTGGTTGATGTCCTGTATCACGCCGCGCCTGCTCTGGACGTCGCCTATCGCGGCGCCCATCAGCTCCTGCGGGAGGTTCATGAAGACCTTCTGGATCGGCTCGAGGAGGATACGCCTGCCCTGGCACATCGCGCCGTATATCGCAGACCTGACCGCGGGGATGACCTGCGCGGGGCCGCGGTGCACCGAGTCCTCGTGCAGCTTCGCGTCTACGATCCTGACCTTGACGGCCATGCACTTCTCCTGGCCGAGGGGGCCCTTGGTCATCGCCTCGATGTAGGCCTCCTTGACGAGCTCCATCGTCTCGTGCAGGCTCTGTATCCCCTTGGTCGCGTCGATGAACATGTTGGTGTCCTGGATCCAGACGACGTCCTTCGCCTCGTCCTTGCTCATGCCGAGTTCCTGCAGCTGCTTCGCCAGCGCCTTGGAGTCCTTGATCCTCTGCTTCGTCGGTATCGTGCCCTCCAGGATCGCCTTCACCACCGCGGGCTCAAGGGGCTCGACCTCCATGTAGAACCTGTTGTGCTTGTTGGGGGACTTGCCCTCGAAGGGGCCGCCTTTTCCAGCCACGCACTCCCTGTAGACTACGATCGGTGTGGAGGCGATGATCGGGACCTTGTGGTCGTTGATGATCCTGTACTCCGTGATTTCCAGGTGCAGTTCGCCCATCCCGGACATCAGGTGCTCTCCGGTCTCCTGGTTGATCTCGACCTCGATGCTCGGGTCGGCCTTGGCGATCGACCTCAGGACGTCGACCAGCTTCGGCAGGTCCGACGTGCTCTTCGCCTCGATTGCGACCGTCACGACCGGCTCGGAGTAGTGGACGATCCTCTCGAAAGGCTGCATGTTCTTGTCGTCGGAGACTGTGCTCCCCGCGATCGCGTCCTTCAGCCCGACGCAGGCGACCACGTTCCCCGCCGCTATCTCCTCGACTGGAATCCTGTCCGGACCGACGATCATCGCGACGGTCTGCACCCTCTGGGGGTTCGGCATCCCTATGACCCAGAGCTCCTGGCCCCTCTTGATCCTCCCGCTGAAGAGCCTGCCCGCCGCGACCTCGCCCGCGTGCGGGTCGATGATGATCTTGGTAATCATGAAGCCCACGGGGGCGTCCTCCTTGACGTTGAGCATCGCCTTGCCGATCGGCGATTCGAGGTCACCCTTCCAGATGACCGGTATCCTCGTCTTCTGCGCCTCGAGCGGATTGGGGAGGTGCTTGATCACAGCGTCCAACACAATCTTGTGCAGGGGTGCGATCTTGCTGAGCTCCTTCTGCGTCCCTTTCTGCAGGTGGTTGTAGACGTCCCTGAACGTGATGCCGGACCTCTTCATGAACGGCACGGAGATGGCCCACTTGTGGAACGCGGAGCCGAACAGCACGTTGCCGCTCTCCACGTTCAGCTTCCACTTCTCCTTGAGGTCGTCGGGGAGCAACTTCAGGATCCTGGTGTTGATCTCCGTGATGATCTTGACGAAGCGCTGCTGCATCTCGTCCGGCCCGACCTTCAGCTCGTTGATCAGGCGGTCGACCTTGTTGATGAAGAGCATCGGCCTGACGCGCTCCTTGATCGCCTGGCGGATGACCGTCTCCGTCTGAGGCATGATGCCCTCGACCGCGTCGTCAAGGATGATGACGCCGTCTATCGCCCTCATCGCCCTGGTTACGTCGCCGCCGAAATCGACGTGGCCCGGTGTGTCGATCAGGTTCACGAGGTACTGCTTGCCCTCGTACTCGTGAACCATTGAAGCGATGGCGGCATTGATTGTGATCCCCCTGGCCTGCTCCTGCTCGTCGTAGTCCATGAAGAGCTGCTGGCCCGCCAGCTCCTCGCTCATCATGCCCGCCCCTGCGATGAGGGAGTCGCTCAGCGTGGTCTTGCCGTGGTCGATGTGCGCGGCGGTGCCGATGTTGCGGATGTACTCCTTCTTGTGAATCAGCGTCTCCGCTTTCTTTATGTTGTCCTCTTTGCGTCCCATGGGAATCACCAGACTAACTTGCTGAAATGTATAAACCTTTTTGGAGCCCCGCCGGCGGCCTCTAACGGGCCGACGACGCCACCCGCTCCATCTCCTCCTTCCTCGTGATCGCGGCGGAGCTCATGTCGCCCTTCGCCGCAGCAAGTATCTCGTCGGCCAGGCACTCGTGGATCGGCTTCACGTTCTTGAAGGAGGACTGTACAGCTCCCTGGCAGATGCTCCTGAGGGCGACGTCGAGCCTGCGGGAGGGTGCTATGTCGACGGCCTTGGGCACCGAAATGCCGCCGTACTTCAGGCGGGTGACCTCCTCGCGCGGCGCCGCCTTCTCGAGCGCGTCGACCATGACCTGGATGGGGTTGGCCTTCGCCTTCTTCTCTATTGATTCCATTGCCATGCGGACCGCCTTGTAGGCCTTCGACTTCTTGCCCGTGTAGACCTCGGTGCGCATCATGTTGTTGATGAAACGCTCGACGATGTTCGTCTTCGCCTTTCCGAAGGGCTTGTTCGCATACCTGCCGCCCGTGTGCGGGATGACTATCGGCGTGAGGTTGATGTAGTGGCTGAGCCCCGCGTCGTGGACCACGACCTCGGAGATGTCCCACCTGTCGAAGATCAGCATCTTCATCGGGGGCTTCTTCTTCGGCTTCTTCTCCTTGACCGGCTTCGCTTCCTTGGGCTCGCCCTCCGGTGGCGGTGCTTCTCCCTCGGGTGGCGGCGGCGGGGTCGGCTCCTCTGCGGCCTCCGCTGGCGGTGGCGGCGGTGGCGTCTCGGGAGTCTCTTTGACCTCTCCTTCGACCGCCGGTTTCTCTTCTCCCTCCATCTGACTCACCTCACCGGCTTCTCCTTCCTGCCGCGGACGAGCTCGTCCAGGGAAACGTCGTTGACCTTGATGACCTTGAACCGCACCCCGGGGATGTCCCCGTAGGACCGCCCCATCCTCCCGCCGATCCCCTCCACGAGGACCTCGTCGTGCTCGTCGATGAAGTTGATCGCGCCGTCGCCGACGGCGAAGGCGGTGATCTGCCGCCCGTTCTTGATGAGCTGCAGCTTGACGCACTTCCTCAGCGCGGAGTTGGGCTGCTTCGCCTCTATCGCGACCTTCTCCAGGACTATGCCTTTCGCCTGCGCCGCGCCTTCCAGCGGGTCGGACTTCTCCTTGAGGTGAAGGGCCCGCCTCTTGTAGTACCTGCTCGACCAGCGATACTTCTGCCGGTCCCGGGAAAGCTTCCTTGCGGCGCCTAGACCTCTAGCCAATATGCCAACTCCATGGGTGGTGCAAAGTCTAAGTGAGGAGTCCTATTTAAGCGTAATTAATCAAGGCGGATGGCTGGGCTGCTGTTAGGAGGCGCGGAAGACGTCGATGCGGGCACATGCTCCTTCGCGCCATGTGCGGACCGCTTCACCACTCGCCGCGCCCATCACGACGACGGGTCCTCGCCTGGCGGGGTGCCGTACGGGTTGACGACCATGCACCGGGTCATATGCGCGTTGATCATGTCGACGAAAAGGCGTGCCGTGATGCCCAGGAAGGAAGACACTCGGAGCGAGCAGCCATGCCCTGCGGCGGATGTGCACATCTTTGCACTTCTTCCGCGTGCCGAAGCATTCAGGACGAAGCATTTAAGATACTCTAAAGTATAATACTCAGCAGCATGTCGACTGTCGCCTTCCGAAACCGTACCTCTGAGCTCGCGGGCCTCGAGAGCGTCTTGGACGCGCCAGGCGCCCAGCTGATCGTTGTCTGGGGGAGGCGACGCGTGGGGAAGACTGCCCTCCTTCGCGAAGCAGTGAGGCAGCGCCGGCACCTGTACCTCGTGGCCGACACCCAGCGAGAGGATGTCCTCCTCGAGATGTTCGCCAGGGAATGCGCCAGCGTCCTCGGACCCTCGGGCATATCTTTCCGTGACTGGGAGGCCTTCTTCGCCTACGTGGCAGACGCGACGGAGAAGGAGGAACTGGTCCTCGTCCTGGACGAGGTCGGCTTCCTCCACGAGGTGAACCCCGCTTTCTATTCGATTCTTCAACGGCACTGGGACGCGCGGTTGTCGCGCACGAAGCTGCGGCTCGTCCTCTGCGGCTCGGCGGTGAGCGCGATGGAACGTCACCTGATGGGCTATCGGAGCCCCCTCTACGGGAGGCGCACGGGCCAGCTGCCCGTCATGCCGCTGTCATACGTCGACGCACGCCTGTTCTTCCCACGAGCACCCGAGGCGCGCAGAGTCGAGTTGTTCGCAGTGGCTGGCGGGGTCCCAGCCTACCTCCTCCAGCTCAACCCGTCCTGGAGCGCCGGGAAGAACATAGAGGAGCGGGTCTTCGCTGCTACGTCCTACCTTCATCGGGAGCCGCGCTTCCTCCTGCTCCAGGAGGTCAGGGAGCCCGCGACCTACTTCTCGGTCATCACCGCCATGGCTGGCGGTGCGACAAGGTTCAACGACATCGCGCAGAAGAGCTGGCTCACCGCCACGGCTCTGGGGAAATACCTCGGGGTCCTCCAGGAGCTCCGCCTCGTCAGACGCAAACTGCCTGCGACGGAGGCGCGTGAGGCCCGCCGCAACAGCCGGTACGACATCGCCGACCAGTTCTTCGCCTTCTGGTTCCGGTTCGTCGCCCCCTTCGCCGGTGCTCTCGAGGCGGGTGCCAAGGATTCGGCGACAGCCTATCTGAAGGCGCATTGGAACGAGCATGTCGGGCGGGTCTTCGAGGAGGTGTGCCGCGACCTGGTGCGCCACAGCCCGGGAGCGTTCGGCGGTCAGTTCGAGAGAGTCGGTGCCTGGTGGTCCGGCGAGCAGGAGATCGACGTCGCGGCGGTGGACCGGACGCGGGGCCGTCTGTTCCTCGCAGAGTGCAAGTGGACGAACAAGCCGGTATCCGTCGAAGTGGTCCGCGCCCTCCTCGCCAAACGCGAACTGGTGGAGGGCCGGTGGAAGGATGAGAGAATGGCGGTGTTCTCAAAGTCCGGGTTCACTGAACGATGCAAGCGTGAGGCGGGGGATGTCCTCCTCATCGACCTCGACAGGATCCGGTCGCTCTGCGAAAGTGACTAGCGGATTCGCTTGATTCTCAACGTTCCCGGCATCCGTGTCCATGGCCGTTTGCGATGAACTGCTGGACGAGGTAGCCTATGACCGAAGAGACCGTGCAGGCGACCGAGAAGATTATGGCGTTGCCCATCCCCTCCGCCTCCGGGTCCGCCTCTCCCCAGAACTTCTTGACCACCCTCTGGCCCCACCACGAGGCGTCCTTGCCGTAGTCCTCCTGGCCCAGGTACGGGTTGACTATGTTGCACCTCATCAGGTGCGCCGAGACCATGTCGACGATCATCGAGACGATGATCCCCGGGTTGGAGATCAGGTTCCCGATCATCTGGGGGAACTGGGAGATGGCGTTGAACATGTCCCCTATCTGCAGGAATATGGACAGGTCCTCGAACAGCTCCGCCATGAAGCCGAGGAAGAAGCCGAAGACCGCGCCCGCCAGGGCTTGAAGTTTGTCTCCAGCCGCTCTACCCATTATCCCTGGGCACGGCAGGAATACTCCTGTTACGATTGGAATTCTTCCTACATTCCTGTAGCAGAGAAAGACTCTTTTCTCGGGCTGTCGTCACCTATCGCGACTACGCTACAGACCCGTCATCCAGCTGCTTGATGATCGACCTGCCCTGCATCGTGATGTTGTAGATGTGCGGCGGCACACCTCGTCTTATCGCCCTGGACTTCTCCTTGCTGACTAGCTGGAGGACCTCCAGGACCCTGAGGTGGTTGTAGAGGCCGGGCTCAGACAGGCCCAGCTCCTCCGACAGTTCCACGACAGTGCAGTCGGGGTTCGCTGCGAGGAACTCGAGGATGGCCTTCTTGCTCTCACTGAGAGCTTCTGTGGTGGTCATCTTGGTGGGCTTGGTCGGCTCGAGCGTGAGCCTCTCATAGATCCTGGTGCCCTTCTCAGAAGGACTGATGATAACACTGACTAGCTCATTCTCCTCCGCCTTGATCAGGTGGCGGTAGACCGCTTCCGGAGCGATTCCGAGCATCTCCGCCAGCTCAGGAATCTGCGTGTCGCGGTTCTTGAAGAGCTTGTTCTCGACAACGATTTCAAGGACCTCGCGTTGTCGTTCTGTCAGCCCTCTTACCTCGTCGACTGCAATCATGCCTAGTAGATTAGGGCGGTAGGTCTTAAAGCTTCACGGCTAGAATGACGTTCCGCGACTATCACGCATGTTATTACGCATACTGATAGATATTGTCGGGGAGGCGTCCCTTGTTGAACTCCTCCTCCAGCTCCTCGAGCATCAGTATGCGCTTGTACGTCGGGGGATGCGTTGAGAACAGCTCGTTCGCCTTGGTCCAGTGACTTTTCGCCTCGTGCTCCATCGCCTTTCTCAGTTCGAACTCGTCAATCTCCCCGTCCCTGTTGAGGTCGTACTCTGCCATCTTGTCCTTCAGGAGTGCGGCGTCCTCGTTTGCCTTGACGGGATCCCCGATGAAGAACGCGCGCAGGCCGCTCGGCTCCTTCTCGGCGGGGGTGAGGGAGAGCCCGTAGGCGATCTTGACCAGGGCGGACCTGAGGTAGCGGGGGCTTCCGGTCGCGGCAGCGGAATACGCGTCCGCATAGTACTCCCTCGTCCTTGAGAGATGCAGCACGAGAAGCTGCGTGATGAAGTAGACGAAGTAAGAAATCAGTGCGACCGCCAGTGCCGCCGCGATTGCCCCGCCCTTGTCCTTCGAGCTCCTGCCGCCGCTGCTCGCACGGATCAGTCCCAGGCCGCCCCTCGCGATTATGTAGGCGACGATGGGGATCGCGGACACGAGGGTCATGGTGATCACGTCGCCGTGCCTCAGGTGCCCTATCTCGTGCGCGATGACGCCCTCTATCTCCTGCTTGTTGAGGCGCTCGAGCAGGCCGCTGTGGAGGACCAGCTCTGATGAGCTTATCGTCCTCCCGAAGACGAACGCGTTCGGTGTCGGGTCCTCTATCACCGCGACCTTGGGCATCGGGACCTGCGCCTTGGCGGCGAGGCTCTGCACCGTGTCGTAGAGCCACGGGTTGTCCTGCCTCTGGATGTAGTACTTGATATGCGCCGCCCACCGCACGATCGCAGGGGAGATCAGCCACTGCAGGAAGATGAAGCCCACGCAGACGAGGACCAGGACGACGAGCCCGAACGGGAAGAAGTCCAAGTCGAGGAAATAGTCGATCACCGCCACGATGCCAAGGAGGAACAGCGAGAACATCGTGAGGAGCAGTATCACCGTCGCCTCGGAGCCGCGCCTCAGCTTTCCCAACGAGCCCATGCGGAACCGTATTATCCCCCGCCAGATATCAGCGTTTCGTTAATCATGGTGGATCTGGTCGAGTCGCTGAACTGCTCGCACTGCGGCGCTCCCCTGGACCTGAGCCCCGGGGAGATCATAGTCACGTGCAGGTACTGCGGCTCGGACGTGCGGATTGCGGGAGAGAAGAGGTTCCTCCTGAGGCACTCGATGGTCGCGACGCAGTACCAGGAGGAGGCGATCAGGCAGGTTATTGCCTCCTGGATGGCGGGAGGGGCATTCAGGCCGGACGACCTCGCGAGGTCCTCGCGGATCGAGAGCCTTGAGTGCATCTACCTGCCTTTCTACGTCTTCGAGGTCGACGCATCCACGACCTGGCGGGGAGTGCTATCGAGGACGGGGCAGCCGTTCGAGAAGAGCGGCGAGCTGAGGAAGGACTACTTCTGGAAGATCCTGGGGAGGCGCTCCTCGCCCTTCCCCACGCGCGAGTACAGGCTGCCCCTCGCTGCGAAGACCACGTTCGACATGTCGCAGATGGTCAAGGGCTCCAAGTTCCTGAACGCGGAGATGGACGAGGACGAGGCGAAGAGGCTAGTCGTGGATGAGGTGACGGATCACCAGAAGCAGCTGCTACTCCAGGAGGAGGTGGACGACGTCATCGAGGCGAAGACCGTCGTCGACGTCAAGGACGCCGAGTTCGTCCACGCTCCAATCTGGTTCATGCGCTACAGCTACCGCAAGAAGATGTACGAGATGACCGTCGACGGCGCGTCGGGCGAGGTCATCAAGTCGGACGTGCCACCGCCGGACACGGGCTTTGGGTCGCTGTTCTCCCGGCGATGACGGCCTCCAGCACGCTTCTCACCGCCGCGATTTTCGTGAATAGTCTTTTAAGCGAGACTATCATTCTCTACTTGCGATTGACAGGAGCGACGCGCTCCATAAGGGAGGAAAAGACTTGCCCGATATCAGAGACAAAGTAGAGGAAGACCGCGGTCTTCTGAAAAGAATACAGATGCACATCCCAGGCTACGCCGGCTACCGCCGGCGCGAGGACCTGAGGGCGGCGGACAAGCTGCTGCGCATACAGATCGCAGACAAGCTCACCGCCATCCGCAAGGACGTGGAGAACACGAGAGGGTTCATGACGCGCAACTACACGCGCGACAACATCGAGCAGCTGGGCAACCTCATCCTCAGCTTCCAGGAGGTCGAGGGCAAGCTGCGCTACTCCGCCGGCGGGTACTCCGGCCTCTCGGCCGACATCCGCATCGAGGAAGGCGAGCTGGAGAAGCTCTACGAGTACGACTACACCATGGTCACAGCGCTCGACGCGATCGCGCAGGCGGTGCCGCCGATGGACGCGGCGGTGAAGGCGAAGGACAAGAACGCCGCGGCGTCGGGCATCGACGCCGTACAGAACAACCTCAACGCGCTGCACACCGCGTTCAAACAGAGGCTTGTAATCATCACTGGCACGGAGGCGGTGAGATAATGTCGTTCGCAGCACTCAGCACGATAGGGCTATTCGGCGGCGGGAAGAGGTCGGACCAGACGGCGGCGCACAAGGAGGGCCTCAGCGGCTCCATGACGATCGCCTGGGACGACCAGTACAAGCGCGGCAACATCATGTGGAAGGTGCCGCGCAACATCAGGATGAACGACAACATCGTCGTCAGGGAAGACGAGATCGCGGTGTTCTACCGAGACGGGAAGGCGCTCGCCTACCTCGACGTACCAAACAGGTACGCCCTGACGAGCCAGAACGCCCCAATAGTCGGCTGGCTCGTGAAGGTCTTCTCCGGCGTGCAGCAGCAGGCCGAGGTCTATTACCTGCAGAAGCGCATCTTCGACGGGAAGTTCGGCAGCAAGGACCCCTTCATCTTCGAGGACCCCGACTTCGACCTCATCGAGCTGAGGACGTTCGGCGAGTTCCGCTACAAGATCGCGTCAGCCGAGAACTTCATCAACCAGTTCGTCGGCACATTCGGCCTCGCGACCAGCGTAGACGTCGAGAACAGAATCAGGGAGGAGCTGGTGAAGCAGCTGTACGTGACGATAGGCAACATGAAAGGCCAAGGGATGAAGGTCACCCAGCTCGCGACCAGCCTCAACCAGATCGAGCAGTTCACTCTCGAGAACACCAAGCCCCACTTCGGGAACTTGGGCATCGAGATAGTCCAGCTCTCGGGCCTCAACATACCCATACCCGAGGAGATCAAGGAGGCCATACGCAAGGCGTCCGGGGCGAAGATCCTCGGCCGGGCCGGCCCCGGCGGCGTGGCGGCGTACCAGCAGTTCGCCGTGGCCGATTCGATGAAGACGGCTGCGGCGCAGCCTGGCGGCGCGGCGGGGCTCGGCATGGGCCTCGGTGCCGGTATGGGCATGGGTTACGCCATGGGCTCGCAAGTACCGGGGATGATGCAGCCCGCGCAGCAAGCCCAGCAGCAGACGAAGGCCTGCGTGAAGTGCGGCAAGCAGATAGCCGTGAGCCTGAAGTTCTGCGGGGAGTGCGGCGCCGAGCAGGTCGAGGGCAAGCCGTGCGTCAAGTGCGGGAAGACCGTCGCGCCCGGACTCAAGTTCTGCGGGGAGTGCGGCGCTTCGCAAACGATAGCCTGCCCCGCGTGCAAGACCGAGAACCCGGGCAACCTGAAGTTCTGCGGCAACTGCGGGAAGCCGCTGGCGGGATGAGGTGATGAACTTGGCCGCACCTCCGCCGCCCCCATTCCAGCCCCCGGTCCAGCAGCAGCCGATGGGCAAGTCCCTTTCGACGGCCGCCCTGGCGGCGGTCGCCATCCTGGCGTTCTTCATAATCGGGCTGATCTACGTCTATATTTTCGTCTTCAGCGGGATGGACATCATATCCGCCTACTGGTGGTCCGGCTTCGTCGGGTTCATCTTTGCCTTCATATTCTACCTGGTCCACGCGGCGGTCGAGGAACCCGTGACGAGGATAATCAGCGGGACTTTCTTCGTACTCGGCGCGATGTTCTTCTACGCCGCGATCGGCTTCGGGAGCGGGGACCCCAACTCGAAGATCCTGTGGCTCATCGTGCTGTCGGTCATAGTCTTGGTCGTCCTGCTGTTCGTCTGGAGGATGGCCGCGCAGGGAACGGCGGACGAGCAGAGGCGGGCGATGAGGAAGAGGACGCCTTAATCAGGGGCATCGACGCTCAGAAGGTTTCGCTCTCAGCACAAGGAAGCTCGCCCTGCCGCGAGGTCCATGGTCACTGCTTGAACTCGCTGAACTCCTCGTAGTCCCCCATAATCGCGCCGCAGTTGGGGCACTCGTCCTCATCCCATTCCAGCTCATATCCACATTCAGGACAGCGCGCCGTCTCGAACCACCCTGGAAACCTGATACTCTTCCCTCTCATAAACCAGACGGTCTAATGAAGGGGCGCGCTAGAATTCGCTCAGCTTCGTCTGCCCTTTCCTGTCGACGCGCTTGACCTCCGCGACTTCCGCTTTCTCCCTCGCCTCCTCTCGCAAGTACTCCATCACCTTCTCCGGCTGCGCAGTCACGAAGGTCTCGCCCGAGGGCTCGCCGACGAATATCTTCTGCTTCAGCTCACGCCTCAGCCTCTCGAGCTCCTGATGCATCCTCTTCTCCTTCCTCCTCGCGGAGTAATAGTAGATCTCGTCGCGAGTGTCCTTCGTGACGAGCACGACGACCCTCCCTGGCCTGCGCCGCCCGGTCCGTCCTCTCCTCTGGATCGTCCTGATCTCCGAGGGCACCGGCTCGTAGAAGACGACGAGGTCCGTCGAGGGGATGTCGAGGCCCTCCTCCGCCACCGAGGTCGCGACGAGGACGTTGAACTCCCCCTTGCTGAACTTCTCAATGATCTCCACCTGCTCCTTCTGCTTCAGGCCCTTATCCGCCCCCTTGGTCGCCTGGCCGACGAACCTGACGGGTTTCACCCCCGGTATCGTCGAGAGTTCCCTCGTGATGATCTCCGAGGTGTCGCGGTAGTGAGTGAAGACTATGATCCTGGAGTCCTGCTTCCTCATGAGCTGGTCTCTGACCACCCAGAGGATCCTGGCAATCTTCGTGTGCTCGACCTGCGTGCCGAGCGCCTTGGCCATCGCCTCCCTGACCCACCTGTTCTTGAGCATCTGCCTGTCAGCCCGCGACGCGCCCTCCGATCCGGCGTTCTTCTCCGCCCTTTCGAAGTAGTTCCTCAGGGATTCGAGGCCCTGTGTCTCCGCGAGCTCGACCGCGTGGTCTATCTTCATCGCGAGGGCGACGGCGGTCGCCGCCCTGTACAGGTGGAAGTTCTTCTCGTTCCCCTGGAGCCGCGCGTGGATCTGGTCGCCGAGCGTGAGGAGGTCCCTCCTCGTGACCATTTCCTCCTCCTTCAGGAACCCGTGGGATTTGATGTCGGCGATACACTCCTCGAAGGCCTTCCTCAGTGGGCCCGCAACCTCCTTCCCTTCCGCGGTGACGTCGACTCGAAGCGGCTCGATTGCGATGTCCTGGACGTACTTGACGACGTCCGGGTCGTACTCGGTCCTTATCTCGACGGCCTCGAACCCGAGGTTGCCGCACACCGCCAGTATCTTCTCCGAGCTGCTGCCCGGGGAGGCCGTGGTTCCCATCACGAGCCCGCCGCGCCTCTCCTTGTACGCCGCGGCGATGTCGACGTACGCGTAGTCGCCCACCGCCCTGTGCGCCTCGTCGAAGACGATGAGCGACACCTCGTCGAGAGTGAACTTGCCAGCCCTGATGTCGTTCTTGATGACCTGCGGGGTCGAACAGATTATCTGGTTCTCCCGCCAGAGCAGTTCTCTCTCGTCCGGGGGCGTCGCCTCGCCGGTGAACATCGCGATCTCGTCGACCGCGAGCGCCTCCTTGAGCGAGGTGGTGTGCTGCTCGACGAGCGGCTTCGTCGGCGCGAGGAAAAGGATCTTCCCGCCGCGGGCCCTGAGAACCTCCGCGATCACCCTTATCGCGATCGCGGTCTTGCCCATGCCCGTCGGGAGCACGACCAGGGTCGACCTCTTCAGGCTCGACCTCGCGATCGCCGCCTGGTACTCCCTCTCCTCGATGATGTCCTTGCGTATCAAAGGGCTCTCGACAAACACGAAGGTGTCAATGCTGGGGTGCTCGCTTTAATCTATCGGATGCCCCTGCGTTTCTTCCTGTGGTCGATCATGATGGCGATGGCGATCAGCAGGATGAACACCACGACGATCAAGACGAAGTACCTGCTGAGCCGCGCGAGGCCGAGCGGGTCGTTGATCGTGACCTGAGCGTCGAATGAGTCCTTTGAAGAGTGCGTCGCGTTCGACCTGACGGTGAGCGAGAAGGTCTCGACGGTCCCCCTCGGCGCGTCCCCGGGCGTCTGGACGATGAGAGTCGCGACAGCCTCCCTGTCCGGCTTGAGCTTGATGATGACCGATTCCGGGATCTCCGGCGGGCTCGCGCTCGTGCTCAGCCCGACGATCCAGCTCGCCTCCGATGTCACGACGAAGCTGAACTTGTCCTCGGAATCGCCGAGGTTGACGACCTTGAACAGGAACGAGGCTTTGTTCCCCGGCTCGACCGTCTGTTCAGTGACCACGGGGAGGATGCCGACGGCCTTGCCGAACGGGTACGGCGAGACGAAGATGTCGTCGATCCACCACCCGCCTTCGACCGGCATGTGGCCCGCCGTGCACTCGAACTTCACTCGCATCGTACCGGAGGTCGACGCGCTGGCCGTCAGGTTCGCGAAGAAGAAGGTCCACTCCGCCGCCGTGTCGTTGAACCTGCCGCCGGGCACCTGGAACCAGGCGCCGCCGTTGAAAGACACGTTGACGAAGGCGAGGTCGGTGTTGTTCGCCTTCGTGTCGCCAAGCACCGCGAGGGCGTAGTGGTGGAAGAAGCTGAGGTAGAGCTGCCCGCCCTGGAAATCGATGTCGCGGGATTCCATGGTGTAGTGCGAAGATATTGTGTTTAGGCCGCCGAAGTAGCCGAACCGCCAGCTGTTGTTGGGGCTCATCGCGTCGCCCGCGTACCCGCCGACGGTCACTATCCTCCACTGATGGAGCTCACCCGTGGGCGATGCGGTCCACCGCGGTTCCGCCTCAACATCGTCGAAGAAGTACGCGCTCATCGCATTGAAGTGAGTCAGCCTGTAATTGTTCTCGGGGATCTGGTCGCGCGCCAGGGTGGCGCTCGCCTCTATGAAGAAGCGGCCCGTGTTTGGCGGCGCGTAGGACCAAGTGAGATTGATGTATGTCTTCGCGACGACGCTGTAGGAGCGGGTGTTCGTGTAGACGACGTGGGCCTGGTCGTGCGCTCCGCGGTAAATCGTCACGTTGACCGGAATGCCCGTCTGGTCCCGCCCCCCGAGGTTCGCCACCTCAACCCCTATCCGGAGCGTCGCGCCGACCACCACGCTCTTCGCGTTCACTACGTCGATGACCGCCATGTCGTCGTCGACAACTTTGGAAATGTCAGCAGTCATGATTGCGCCGGACGCGCCGATGTTGTAGACCTTCCAGCCCGTCCTCACGTTCCCGTACCCGTTGCTGTTCGGGTTGGAGTCCGGGGTGAACCCATCCAGGTTGTTCGTCCACGGGTCCCCCGCGTCTGTCGGCGAGTCCCCGCTCGCGCCGTCTTCCTCCTCGAGGTCTACCATCCTGTGCGCGTCGTTCGTGTTGTCGTGCTGGGACTCGTCTATGTGCCAGATGAGCAATCCCGCGCCGGGCATGTTCGAATCGTAACCGGTCTTCTCCCTGTTCTCCACGAGGAAGTATTCTGTGCCGCCTGATTCTTGGATGGGGAGCTTGTACACGACCTTGTCGGTCTCCGCCTGGAGTATGTCCACGCCGTACCTGGCCGTCGTCACCTCGACGACCTGGGCCCAGCCCAGCTTCGCCTTGCACCACGCGCTGAGATGCGCGGGGTTCGTGCCCCTGCTCAGGGGAGGCCCTGCCCATGATCCCGTGGCCATGAGGTCCCAGACACCAGCGCCGGATCCGCCTGTGGCGGTGTTGTACAGATCCGGCAGTCCGAGGTCGTGCCCGAACTCGTGCGCGATCACACCTATGGGGGAGTTCTCCGAGACCATCGTATAGCCGTAGACCTGGACCCCGTCCACGATGAGGTTAGGGCTCACCACGGCCCACCGGTGCGACCAGATGTCGCTCAGGGTCTTGCTGTCCTCCTGGCCGTTGCCCGCATGGACGATCAGCAGGTGATCCACCACCCCGTCCCCGTCATGGTCGAAGGTGCTGAAGTCGACGGAGGCGTCCGCAAGAAGGACCGTCTCCGTGACTAGGTCGTAGATGGGGCCATTGTAGTCGTCGTACCCGGAGGTGCTGTCTGTCCCGTAATAGTCCATCGTGTGCACACTCTGGAACCACGTGTTGCCGCCGACCGTCGCCACAACGGTGTACGCGCCATAGGAGACTTCGCTGTAGTAGCTCCTCAGGTTGCCGCGGGACATCCCGTTCATCAGAGTGTCCACGTATGCCGGCGTGTGCGATGCCACGTGCGTCTTCCCGACGAACTCGACGAGCAGCACGACGATGTCGTTGGTCAGCGGTGCGCGTGTCCTCCCCGTGGATCCGAGCATCGGCGGGTTCTGCTTGAAAGGCATAGTGTCGTAGACCTCAGGATTGGGCTCCATGTAGTGGGGTCCGAGAGGTGCGCCTGTCGCGGGATCCTGAGGGGCGCGCGCGCTGCTCGGGAGGAGTGTGAGGAAGGAGAGTATCATCGAGACAACGAGCAACAGGGAGAGAGGTCGTCTCATCGCGCTACCGACAGAGTCTATCAGGCAGACCCTATATAACTGTTGATTTGTGATTTCATTTGTCGAAAGGCAGCTCGCGCAATTGTAATGGCGACGCGTCAGAGCTTCGCCCTTTCGAAGGCTTCTCCGCCCTTGACCGGCTTCGTCGCGTCAATGCCGACCTTCGATGTCGTCTCCCCCGCGCTCGGGTCGAGAGAGCTCCCTCTCGCGCCGTGCAGGATCACGAGGCCCTTGTCCGCCTGGAATCTCGTCGCCACCGCCCACTCAACGTCCCTGTCGCTGTACACGTCGACGTCCTCGTCGACGATTATCACCTGCTTCATCGATGTGTGCGCGCCGAATGCCGCCATGATTGCGTTCTTCGAGTCTCCCTCGCTCTGCTTGCGGATCGAGACAACTCCATGCAGCCACGCGCAGCCACCCTCGGTCAGCCTGACCCCCGCAACATGAGGCACCGCCTTCGATACCGCCTCGTGGATCAGTGGCTCGCGAGGCATGCCCATGAACATCATGTGCTCGTCCCCGCCGCTCAGCAGCGCATGGTACACCGCGTTGTCGCGGCTGTACACCCTCTCGATGACCACGACCGGCTCTTCCCTGACCTTGTCGTACGACCCGATGATGTCGACGAACGGGCCCTCTTTGTGCTTCTCCGCGGTGAGGCGTCCCTCGAGGACATATTCAGCCTCGGCGGGGACGGTCAGCCCGCTGCGGATTTTGACCGCGGCGAGCTTCTCTCCGAGGCACTTCTCTTTGAGCGCAGCGGCAATCGTCATCTCGTCTCTGCCGTACTCCACCGAGGTGCCGCCGGCGATCAGGTTCCAAGGGTCGAGCCCGATGCAGATTGCGACCTTCAGCTCCTGTCCGGCGTCGAGGGCGCTGCGGTGCATGTGATAGAGGTGGCGGGGGACGACACGCGCGACACCTCTCTTGCCGTCGAGGATCAAAGTGCGGTGGAAAGAGAGGTTCCTCTTCCCCTCCCATTCCGCCACCCAGACGCCTGACGTGATGTAGCGACCCGCGTCACCGGGATAGTATTTCGGAATCGGTGATTCCCTCAGGTCGAAGTCTTCGCTCTGGTTCTTCAGGAAGCCCGCCTTATCCGTGACCTCGAAATCCACTGGATGGCGGATCGCGTCGAGGAGGCGCAGAACCAGGTCGCGCTTATCTGTCTTCATCGCGGCGGCGATCCTGTCTCGCGTGCTCCAGAGGTTGCCGACCGCCTCGTAGCCGTCCAGGTCCTTGAACCAGACAGGTTTGTGGAGGTTCGCGAGCAGGTGTTTCGTGACCTCCAGCTCGCGGCTCACTCGTTCCTTGACCTCGACCGTTTCGTCTCTGAAGACCTCGAGCCAATCGTGGATTGGCATGAACACACCGCTGGGGACAAAGGTCTCCTCGTATAAGCTACTCTCCGAGACCTCACCGGGTATGGTTGTAGCGGATACACACATGTGTCACACCCTCCTTCCGGCCGTGAGATCGCGGGGGGGTCCAGACGAAACAGAGGCGGGGGTCCCCGGAACCTCGGAGCGTGGCTCCATGCTAATCCGAAGAGGGGAGTTCTATCTCGGGGAAAGAGACCCCGATGTCTTGGAGGCCTTGAGCCAGGACGAAGGGTACGTGCGGCGCCGCTACGAGGCGGTGAAGCTGCTTCTGCAGCCGGGCCCCACGGTGAACGCGCGGCAGGTCGCGGAGCGGTTCGGCGTCTCGCGGCGGACTGTGCAACGGTGGATCGCCAGGTACAGGGAGCGCGGGGTGGACGGCCTCCGGATGGGGTCGAAGCGGCCACACAGGATCTCGCGAAAAGTCACCCCGGAGGACGAGGCCGCCATCGTGGCGATCCGGGAGAGGACAGGGTTCGGCCCCGACCGGATCAAGGTGCTCCTCGAGACAGCCCGCCGCATGGACCCGTGCGCGAACACGTACAGCAGGAGGACGATCCTGAAGGTCCTCCAGCGCCACGGGCTCGTCGAGAGCCAGCGGAAGGCCCTCCAGGCGTGGCGCACATTCGAGTGGGGGCGCCCGCGGGATCTCGTCCAGCTCGACCTCACGGAGCTGGGCCCGTTCTCGATCGCGACGGCGGTGGACGACCACTCCCGCCGCCTTTGGGCTTCACTCCTGGAGGCGGCGACGGACGAGGAGGTGTTCTCCTGGATGGAGTCCCTCGTCCCCCGGTTCCGGAACCTCCTCACGGACAACGGGTCCCAGTTCGACCGGGCGAACGGGCGGGCACGGGCGTACTGCTGCGCCGAGGGGACGCGCCACATCTGGGCGACGAAGGGGCATCCGCAGACGCTCGGGAAGGTCAGCAGGGCGCAGCGGGACCTGAAGCGCACCATGGCCGTGGCGGGATGGACGGAGCGGGGGGACCTGGTGCGCAAGGTGTCCGCGTACCTGGGCTTCTACAACCAGGCGTGCGTCCACCGGAGGACGAAGGCGACGCCGATCCAGAGGGAGGGTGGCACCGAGGATTCCTCGTGGTTCCTCCGGTTCGTCCACGCCTTCGGGTTGGAAGACGTCCTCATCCCAATGGCGGTGACGCGACCGTGATCTCCTCACGCGTGGACAAGTCTATGTATCCTCAACACCTCACCGGGTATGGTCACAGCCCGAAGATATAAATCTGCGAGAATGATAAGGGCCGCAGAAAGGACTGTATTTAGGAGGATGACCTTGTAATGACGACTTTTGATAGGAGAGGTTGTGACAAGTGGCGTCTACGATCGTATTTCGTCTGCCTCATCTTGACCCTCGGGGTGCTGACCTGCCTTGGAACGGTGAGGGTGGCTGCTGACACCGAACCCAACGACGACTTCGCGACAGCTGAGTTGATCGCACCCGGCGTCCATGCCGGAGACCTGGGTGTCAATCCGCCAACTGACGGCAACGACTACTACAGCCTGGTTCTGACAGCCAATGGACAGACGGTCTACGCGAACGTCACGGTCCAGCCTGGCGGATTGACAGGAGACCTCCATTTCTACAACGAGCTTCAGACTGATGTTGGGGCGCTCAATTTTGGGCCTGGCACGTATGGGATTGACTATACGTTCGCGACCGCCCAGACCGTCTACATCCGCTTGCTGTTGACCGGGGGCTCGGGAACGTACAGCTTGCAGATCGCCGTCACGAGCCAGAACGACGCAAACTCCGGCGGAGACGCGGGGAATGATATCACGGGACCTACTCCAGTGACTCCGGGCACCTATCCAGGCTGCATCCTGAAGGGAGAGGACGGCAACGACTACTACAGCCTGGTTCTGACAGCCAATGGACAGACGGTCTACGCGAACGTCACGGTCCAGCCTGGCGGATTGACAGGGGCTCTCCACCTGTACGATGAACTCCAGAATGAGGTTTGGGCCGGTGGGGTGGCGCCAGGCATAACCCAGGGGGTGTACACATTCGCCACGGCCCAGACGGTCTACATCCGCGTGGAACTGACCGGGGGCTCGGGGAGGTATGACATGGAAATCTTCGCCACGGGAGTTCCCATCGACCAGACACCGCCTACGATAACTCACACCCCCGTGACCAGCGCCGCGGCGGGACAGCCCATATCCATCACCGCAACGGTGGTCGACAATGTCGCAGTCGACAAGGTCTACCTAAACTACACTGATATTCTAGCGGCGAATCACAACGTCTCGATGACGAGTGCCGGCAACATATTCAGCTATGACATACCCGCGCAATCATCTGCAGGTTCCGTGACATACTTCATCTGGGCGAATGACACGAACGACAATGAAGCGAGGACCGCCGCGTACACAATAACAGTCTCCGCGGACACCGTCGCCCCGACGATTACCCACACCGCTGTGACGAGCGCGAAGGCGGGCGACCAGATAACGATCACGGCCACAATCACCGACAATGTCGGAGTGCAGAGCGCGACTCTGTACTACAGAAAAACTGGAGACGCCAGCTATTCGACTGTCGCCATGTCGGCTTCAGGCGACACCTATACCGCCGTCATCCCGGCATCTGCAGTGACGACCGCGGGAGTCCAGTACTACATTTCGGCGACGGACGGGACGAACGCCGCAACGGTCCCAACCGCCAATCCGACAACGGCACCATACTCCGTCTCGGTGACGGAGCAGGGCGGCCTGCCGTGGCTCTGGATCATCATAATAATCATCATCGTCGTCGTCATCGCGCTCGTGGCGGTGCTGATGCGAAAGAAGAAGAAGGTGCCGGCGCAGGCAGCTCAGCCACCGCAGGAGCAGACAGGTCAGTGAAGGAAAAGGGCTGAGGAAGAGCGGGCAAGGAGGGCACGGCCCTCCACCCGCCAAGGATTTAATAGGCCGCCCCTTCTTCCGAGGCTCGTGGAATCAAAGGCGGTCAGGAAGTACGCCCTCCAGAACGCGGTGCTCCATGGCGGGAAGGCCGACGCCATGGCGGTGGTCGGGAAGGTGCTCGCCGAGGACCCCTCGCTCAAGCCGCGCATCAGGCAGGTCTCCGAGGAGATCAGGGCGGCGGTGGATGACGTCAACAGGTTGACGCCCGAGCAGCAGAGGGCAGAGCTGGAGCAGCTGGCCCCGGAACTCCTGGAGAGGCCGAAGGCTGGAAAAGCGGCCGAACTCTCGCCGCTGCCCGATGTCGGTGAGAGGGTTGTGATGCGCCTCGCCCCCTACCCCTCCGGGCCCCTTCACATAGGCAACGCACGCATGGTCCTGCTCAACGACGAGTATGTCAAGAGGTACAAGGGCACCCTCATCCTGATGTTCGACGACACAATCGGCTCGGAGGAGAAGTTCATCCTCCCCGAGGCCTACGACCAGATCAGAGAGGGCCTCGACTGGCTCGGTGTTGAGTACCACGACGTCCTCTACAAGTCGGACAGGCTCCCCCTGTTCTACGAGTGGGCTGGCAAGCTGATAGACAAAGGCCACGCCTATGTCTGCGAGTGCCCGTACGCGAAACTGCGCGATCTGCGGGAGAAGAAGCAGGAGTGCGTACACAGGGATCGGACCGTCGAGGACAACCTGGCGAAATGGCGGGAGATGCTCGGCGGCGGCTTCAAGGAGGGCGAGGCTGTGCTGCGCCTCAAGACGCGCATGGACTACCCCGACCCCGCGTTCCGCGACAGGGTGCTGCTCAGGGTCTCCGACCGCGAGCACCCGCGCGTCGGGAAAAAGTACAGGGTCTGGCCGCTCCTCGAGTTCTCCTGGGCGGTGGACGACTACCTCCTGGGCGTCACCCATGTCCTCCGGGGGAAGGACCTGACCATCGAGGACGATATGGAGACCGCCATCTGGGAGAAGCTGAGCGTCAAGAGGCGCCCCGCGTTCATCCACTACGGCATGCTTTTCTTCAAGGAGATGGAGCTAAGCAAGAGCAAGTACCGCATCGCGATCCAGGAGGGCAGGATTTCCGGCATAGACGACCCGCGAACCTGGACGCTGCAGTCCCTGAGGAGGCGGGGGATCAGGCCGGAGGCTGTGAGGTCTTTCATCCTGAGCTTCGGCCTCAGCCTCACCGACATCGAGGTGCCCGTCGACAACCTCTACTCGGAGAACAGGAAGCTCATCGACGCCGATGCGAAGCGCTACTTCTTCGTACCCTCGCCCGTCCAAATCGAGATCGAGGGCATGCCGGACATCGGCGAGGCCCGCCTTGCATCCCACCCCGACTTCCCCGAGAAGGGGCACAGGACCCTGCGAGTCTCTTCGAGAATGTACGTCTCCTCGGAGGACTTCGAGAAGCTGAAGGGGACCGAGGTGAGGCTGAAGGATCTCTGCAACATCAGGCTCGACACCAGGTCCAGATTCCTCTCTCGCGAGGTCCGGGACATCCCGAAGATACAGTGGCTCGCTGAGGGCGCGCCGATGAAGGTGGTGATGCCCGATGGCTCCGTCGTCGAGGGCCTCGGCGAGAAGACCCTCCTCGAAGCGAGCCGCGACGACATCGTGCAGTTGGAGAGGTTCGGGTTCGCGAGAATCGGCGATATCGCGCCAGAGCTTAAAGCCTATTTCGCACACCGCTAAGCCTATTTAGGTGCACTGGCTCGTCTCGACCATGACTCACATTTCATCGCGCGTCAAGTCCGTCTCAGGGTCCCCGACAGTCCGCCTGGCCGGCCTCGTGGCCGAGATGAGGGCGAAGGGGCAGCAGGTCATCTCGTTCTCGATCGGGGAGCCGGACTTCCCGACGCCCGCGCACATAGTCGAAGCGGCGAAGAAGGCGCTCGACGCGGGGTTCACGAAGTACACAGGCTCGGCCGGCATACCCGAGCTGAGGCAGGCAATCGCGGAGAAGACGACGAAGGAGAACGGGATCGCCGCCAAGCCCGAGAACGTCCTCGTCTCCCCGACGAAGCACTGCATCTACATCGCGGTCAACTCTCTAATCGAGGGCGGGGACGAAGTCATCATCCCGGACCCCTGCTGGATCTCCTACGAGCCTATCGTGCGCCTCGCCGGCGGTAAGCCCGTCCTCGTGAAGGCGACGGAGGAAACCAACTTCGAACTGTCGCCCGAGTCGGTCGCGGCGGCGATCACCGACAGGACGAGGATGATCATCATGAACTCCCCCTCGAACCCTGGCGGGAACGTCTTCTCGAAGGAGACGGTCAAGGGCCTGACCGACCTCGCGAAGGACCACGACCTCTACATCGTCTCCGACGAGATCTACGAGAAGCTGATCTACGAGGGGAAGCACTATTCTCCCGGGTCCTTCGACGGGATGTTCGAGAGGACCGTGACCGTGAACGGCTTCTCTAAGACTTACTCGATGACCGGCTGGCGGGTAGGCTGGCTCGTCGCTGATAAACCGCTCATCTCGGAGTTCTCGAAGATCCAGGAGCACACGATCACCTGCTGCGCGTCGTTCGTGCAGAAGGCCGCCGTTGCGGCGCTGCGCGGCCCGACGGAGCCCATCGAGGCGATGTTCAAGGAGTTCAAGGCGAGGCGGGACCTGATGGCCAAGGGCCTCAAGGGCCTCGGCGTCTTCGACTTCAAGATCCCCCAAGGCGCGTTCTATTTCTTCCCGCGCTACTCGATGAAGGTCGAGTCTAGGGCGCTCGCCGAGAAGCTGTTGAAGGAGGTGGGCGTCGCGCTGACGCCGGGCGCCGACTTCGGCCCCTCCGGCGAGGGACACCTGCGGTTCTCCTATGCGACCTCCCGCCAGGACATAGAGAAGGGGCTGGAGAAGATAGGAAAGGTGCTGTGAGAAAAAAGGAAAGGTGTAGGCCCCCGTGGGGGCCTACTGAATCGGGTTCGCTTACTGGACCATCGCTGTCTCGCCGCACGACGGGCACATGACCTCGATCGGCCTCTTGCTCGTCGTTATCTCTATCGGCGCCCCGCAGGCCTTGCAGTTCACTATCATCGGGGAGACCTGCTGTCCGGGCGGTGGCGGCGGCGCTGCCTTCTCTTCCTTCGGCTTCGGTGCCCCTGCTCCCGCGCCAGCTCCTCGTCCTCTCATCGCGAGCACGAGCAGGAAGAGGATCACAATCAGCACGAGCAGGAACGCGTCGAACAGCGATATCTCCGACGGTGTCGGGCCGATCGTCACGACCTCGACCGCGGATGCGGAAGTCATCCCCCAGCTCGCACTCAGGCCGAACAGCGTCTGGCCTTCGTTCGCACCGGAGGGCACGACATAGTTCACATCACCTTCGGTGTTTGTCGTCATGGTCGACACTGACGGCAACCCTTCAAGCCCGTATGTCAGGGTGAATATCCTTGGCAGGGGCGTGCCCGATGACCTGGCCGACAGCTTGTAGTGGACTTTCATCGTGTCGCCCGTGTTGTAGCCGGTCTTGTCGAAGCTGATGGTCACGAGGAAATCTTTGACAATCTCCGCTGTTGCGCTTTCACTGATGACGCGGCCGGCTCCGCTCGCGTAGATGGTGAACGTATAGGATTGCGCCGGGAAGTTCGGGACAGTGTACTGCACCGAGCCCGATAGCCTTCCACCCGTGTCAATAGTGCCCGTTTTCACGTCGCGCGAGCCGTCGTTCACGTCGTAATAGAATACTGTCGTGGCCCCGGTCATGACCGCGCTCTTCAGCTCGAAGTTCGCCGTGAGCACGTCATTCGCATTGTACTCGAAGGGATTCACATTGACGATCATGACACCGAAGTCTACACCAGCCGGTAGATAGTCCGAGCCGTAGTCACCGTCGACGTTATAGACGACAGTCCCAAAATACAGCGTCCCCTCGTAATTCGACGGGATATGGAAATCGTACGTGGAAGTGCTGGTCGAAGCCACAGCGTAATACGTTATCGAAGGTCCCGAAGGATCGAAGACCTCGTAGAAGTACGTGCTCGGCTGGCTGTGCCCCGACGGCGGCTGCGCGACGACGCTCATGGTCGCCGTCTCGCCGCTGTAATATGAGTCTTGGTTGAGGGTCAGTCTGACCGACATAGCCTCCAAGCTCTTGTGGATATCAAAGTCCGTCAAGTCTGACGCGTACTTCAGGATGCTAGTCGCGTTCGCCGAGACTGTATATGTGTGCCCATCAAAGAAGGCGTTGGTTTCAAGGACGAACGCGTATCTTACCATGCCTACGCCGTCGCTCGTAAATGTCTTTCTGTAGGCGGTAAGCTCAGGCGAGGTCGGCGTGCTACCGTTCAAGATTTTAATCAGGACTCCCGCTCCAGGATAGTTGTAGCTCCCCGAAAAGGGTATTGCGGCATCGACCGCTACCTCGATTTCAATGACCGCCCCAGGTTCATAGGTTGTGCCTGAGCCCGGTGAAATGAAGTTGCAGGCCAAGTTGCCGACCCCGACGTTCAATGTGTATGAGTCTTTCCTGGTCGCCCCACCGCCGGTGCTGTTAGACCATATGTTGACTGGGTAGGATTCCGGCGGGGTGACTCCGCCGTTGTTGTTTATGGTGAAGTTGAACTGGCCTGTGGACTGCGTCAAGGTGCCATATGCATAGGTCAAGCCGTCCGAGGACTGAGCCAACCAGTTGGACTGATAGCCGGTCATCGTCATCGGCGATCCGTCCTTTATCCTGAGAACGAAGTAGTAGACGGACACCGTGTTGCCGGGTATGTACCCGCCCCTTTCAGTCGTGGCCGTTATGTAGTATTCGTGGATCTCGAACGCGGTGTTCCTGTTGAGGTAGGGGCTGAGTGATGTCCCTTCGATGTAGTCTCCGGGGGCGACATAGGCGCAATATTGTCCGTCGCTCATGAACACCGTCGACGTCCCGAGGAAACTGAAGACTCCCCTGCCAGTCGTCTGGTCGATCACTATGTTGTTCGCCTGAAGGACTGCCTGCGCCAGAGTGCCCGCGTCGCAGCCCATCGTCAATGGGTCGTCGGCCCAGGCAACGACATCAAGGGTATCCTCCAATGCATCCGCAGGCGGGACAGCCCCGCCGGTCGGTCGACCTTCAAGCCAACCCGTTATCGTATCCCCAGGGTAGTACCAGTTCGAGGAGATACCGCCGGGATAGTTGTTCGAGTCGAGGTGTATCCTCGTCTGGTCGTTTATGAAGACGTCTGCCGCCTTCGAGTTCGCTGCCAAGCCCACAAAAGCCACGCTGATCATCCAAATCGCCAATAATAAGCTCAGAGTCTTGTCTTTCACTTTCTCATCTCCTCCGAGAAGTTCCGTGATATACGGTCCCATCCTCCCGTGAAGGATTATGGCCGCGGAGCAATGAGAACGCTATATATTAAGACTTGTACAGTTTTCTAATCGTCAATTCTGGCCAGCGTCAGAATCCGTTGTACACTTTTCGAAATGTCGGGATTCAGGAGAACACTTGGCCAGTCGATTGCCCCGAACCCTCCCACTCCATCATCCTCTCCGCCCTGGTGTTCCAGAGCCTCGCCTTCCTGGCGTCCCCGGTCTTCTCGTAGAGAGTCGCAAGATCCCTGTACCGCCCCGCAAGAGCCTTCGGAGAGTTCAGCGGCTTGAGCAGCTCGATGCTCGTCACGATGTGCGACTCCGCCCTCTTCCAGAGTCCAAGGTTCTTGTTCAGGACTCCGAGCGTCGCGTGCACCATCGAAAGCAGGACAGGATCGTCGAGCCTCTCGCCCAGCCGCAGGGCCCTCCCGCACAGCTCCTCCGCCTCGATGGACTTGCCTGTGCGGAGCCGGCTCTCCGCAGCGCCCGCGAGGGCTCGCGCCGCAATCTTTGCCTGACCGAAGCATTCCGCGACCTTGACGGACTCCAAGAACCGCGAGACCGCGCGCTCCTCGTCCCCAAGTCTCTGATAGGCGACGCCGAGATCGCTCAGGACCTTCGCCGAGCAAGTGTCGTGTTGGCTGGAACTCTGTGCCGCCGATGTGAGCTCAGCGACCGCTCCGGCGGGATTATCCCTTTCCAGCTCGACTGCGCCGAGCTCAGCCCTGCACCTGACCGCTTCAGTCCATTCTCCCGCACTTTCCAGGACACCGCGGGCCTCAGTGAGGTGTGCGGCTGCCCCGTCGAAATCGCCGAGGCGCCTGCGGATCCTCGCCAGGCCACGCATGGCCCTCGCCCGCATGACCTCGTCCTTGCCCTCCCTCGCGAGGTTCATCGCCATGGAGAAGTGCCGCTCTGCCTCGTCATGCATCGACATCCTCGACTCGACGTCACCGAGAGCGAAGAGGGTATCCGCGGAGAGACCGTCCATTGCTCCCGCCGCCCTTTCGTAGCAGAGCCTCGCCTCCTCGAGCCGCCCAAGGTTTTCCAGAGTCATCCCGCGCAGCGCCTCGAGCCTCCTGTCGTCGCCGATTGCCCTGAGGATGCAGAGGAGCTCGACGGCCGAGCACCTGACCCTGGACGGTCCCAGGCGAGAGAGCAAGTCCGCCGCCTTGTCCTTCGAGCCCGCGTCGACGTAGTTCTGCGCTGCCCCTACAACATCTCCGTGTGCCTCCTCGATGGCCCCTGCCTTCAGATGCGCCTGCCTCCTCTCCTCGACCCCCATTCCCTCCACAACGAGGTTCCTGAGAGTCTCGTGAAGGATGAAGTGACCGTCATCGGACTGGAAGAGCGACTTGCGGCGGAACGGTGAATCCTGCGTCGGTGCGAGTCCCAGCAGCGCTGGATCGAGAGATGTGCGAATCACTGCCGCAATCCTCAGGGTGTTCTTCTCCTCCTCCGTCATCCGCGCGCGGACGAGCTCCGCCACGCTCGGTACCCTTGCGCCGTCGTATGTCCAGCCAAGCTCCGCCAGCAGGATGAGATCGAGAGGCCTGCCCTGAGTCGCGGCGTGCGCGGCGGTCAATCCATCGTTCGTCATCGTCTTCGCGCGCTCGGTCACCAGCTTCCGCGCGGATTCGAGGTCCAGCCCCGCCACCGGTACATCCTCGTAGGGCCTCTGGAAAGTGTCGGCCCACTTCTGGCAGAACCCGGGCTTCCTTTTGCCTATCACGAGGACCTTGAGCGGCCAGTCGTTCATCGACATGAACATGCCGGCGAAGTCCTCGACCTCGGAGGAGTTGTGCGCGTCGTCCAGGACGAGCAACCCGCCCGCCATCTCCTCCGCGAGCACCAGCACCGCTTCGCGCGGGTCGAAGTCGTCTCTCCCCAGCAGGGCATCGAGCTTGCACCTGCCCTTGGCGGCGAGCGCCGAGGCGATCTCGGATAGAATCGACCTGACCGACTGCATCGGCCTCACAAACCGCTTGACGGAGATGCCTTCGAACGAGGATGCGAGCGCGGAGGCGAGCGCACTCTTGCCGAGGCCGCCCGCACCTGATAGCACGCAGACGGCCTTGCCGGGGGAGCGAAGCCACCTGTTCAGCTTCTCCAGCTCCTGTCCCCGCCCGACCAGATCCGTGTTCGCCGGGGACTCGCTGCCGCTCCTGCGACTGCCCGTGATCGTGATCGCCTCCGTCGTGAGAATCTTGATGAGAGCCTCGCTCTCGTTGTAGCCGAGAGAGGAGAGCGCCTTCAGCGCCTCGTGCCCGGAGCACTCGGTCCCGCCGTTGCCGTCGAGCAGCTTGACGGTCTTGTGCCTGGCCGCGTCCTTCAGTTCGCTTGCGATCTCGTCGCCCGCACTGGTGAGCGTGTACACCTTCCGCCTTGACTTGGCCCTCACGACATGCGCAAGCCTGAACTCAACCTGGCTGCGCTTCTCGAGCCTCTTCAGCTCGAGCGCAACGTGGGCGCGGCTGATGCCGAGCCTCGACGCAATCCCGTCTTGGGTCATTTCCTGCGGGCACACGAAGTCCTCTCGGTGCCGCGACAGACACGATAGGTGTATCAACACCCTGTTGCCGATTGTGCAGCTGTTCATGGGTTTCCCCAGCGACCCATAATACAGTGGAAATGGATAATGAGTATGGAGAGACTTTTTGACAAGTGACGATTTTCGTACCAACAAGTACGGATTTCGCAACTTGTCAAAACGATGGATGAACTTTGTGGAGAGAACTCGGCGTGTCAAATTCCATGATTGGGTCTTCGGAGGCTGCTGGAGAAGCAGTACCGCCCATTCCGGAGACTGATAACAGGAATCCGTGCGGGGATTCAGGATCACGACGCTACCCAGAAGATCGCTGCGCGTAGTTGCAGATCTTGCACAACGGACAGAGGTCGCAAAGGGGTTTGGGCCTGCAAATCCTCTTCGAGAGCTCGACAATCAGGGCGTGGTACTCCTGATAGAGTCTCACTCCCCCAGCGACGTTGTCCTCGAAGAAATCCTGGACCTTGCGGTAGTCGTCGAAATCGAAGAGGCCGACACGCCTCCCCACCCGCCTCGTATAGGCGTCGACGACGAATGTCTTCTTGTTCGCCGCATAGAGGAGGATCGAATCAGCCGTCTCCGGTCCGACGCCGTCGAGGGAAAGCAACTCCCGGCGGAGCATTCCTTGATCTCGGTCGAGGAATGCGCTCACATCCCCGCCGCTCGTCCTCATGATGTGGCGGCAGAATTCCCTCAGCCTCCTCGGCTTCGTCCTGTGGAGGCCCGCCGGCCTGATGAGGGATGTGAGCTTGGCGAGCGGTGCCGAGGCGATTTTGGCGGGGGCGAGCATCCGAGCTTTCTTCAGGTTCGCTATCGCAACCTCGACGTTCTTCCAGGTGGTCTGCGGCATCAGAACGGCTCCGACGATCACCTCGAATGGCGTCTCGGCGGGCCACCAGTGCTGCGGACCGAAGCGCTCCAGAAGCAACTCGTAGATCGCCGTGGCCCGGTTCATCGCAATCAGCAGTCTGGCTAGGTCCCCTTCTTGAGCCTCTGCTTGAACACCATGTAGGAGACAGCGATGATGCCCGCGACAATCGTCATGACCGCGGCAAGTGTGAGCAGCCAGGCAATCTGCTCGTCCTGGGTGAAGCCTTGAGTCGTGGTCGGCTCGGTCACGCTGAGCGTGTATGTCGATTCGAACGAACCGCCAGAACCGGTGGCGTTGATGGCGTAGTCTATCCGGGTCGGACCTGACTGCGCGGGTATCGTCGCCGTGTAGACCCAGCCTCGCGCTGACGGCGTGGACGTGTTCGTCATCGAGACCGTGAGCGGCGAGGCCATCGATGTGTTCTTCCAGGTCAGGTTTGCGTTCGTCGCATTCACAATGACCGCGCTGATCACGATTTGCGCCCCGGGCCGCACTCCCGTCGGCGGCTGGTGGTCGATCTCGGGTCTCCCCGCCACGGCCGGGACCACGGTGAAGGTCAGGCCGCTGGTGAAGTCCATGTAGTATTCCGCGCCGCCTCCATGGTGGGTGCGGGCGTACAGGTGGTAAGTGCCGGTCGTCGTCGGAGCCTTCAGGGTCCACGTGAAATCGACGGGGGAGCCGACTCCCGCCGCGATCTTCTCCACATAGTTGAACTGGTGGCCATTGGGGTCGCTTTGTATGACCCAGCCATCCACGCTGGGCTGACTGTTGGTTATCTGCAGGGCGCGGACGAGGAAGACCCCCACCTTGTTCAAGGATGATAACTCATTTGCAGTAACGGTGATGGAAACAGTGACCGATTGACCTACGGTCGGAGACAGCGTGCTGGCGGTCCCCGTGATGCTGCCCGAACCGAGCGTGCTGTGACACGAACCGCCAGAATCGTACTCCTCGTTCGCATCTCCAGCACCGCCCGAGAAGCCGAACCCGGTCCCTGCGGCCACGAGAATGACAGCCCACACCGCCGCGAACGCTGCGAGTAGTGCCCTCTTCCTCACTTGTTCTCCCTCTGAGTTGCCGCTTCGGAGGGCGAATCCTCTGCCTCCTTATCACCTTTCTTCTTTCCGTGGAGGAGAAGCGCTACCAGGAGGACAAGCACCGAGAAGCCCGCGGCAGGTATCAGCGCCCACCACCAATCGATGGGTGTCGCCTGTGCCGTCGTGCCTGTGCCATCGTCCGTCTCCGGTTCGATGTAGCCAGACGCCTCGTTCGACCTGATAGACTCGTGCCCGCCGTTGTCCACGGCGGTGACCACGTAGTAATAGGTGTGCCCGCCATCGAGGTCCTGGTCGAGGTAGGTCGTCGCGGTGACGAGCGCGGTCGGATTCAGGAGCGTGTAGGGGCCGCCATGTGTCAGCGACCTGTAGACCTTGTAGCCCGCGAGATCAGGCTCCGTGTTCACGTTCCAGGTGAGGCGAAGCGCGTCCGAGCCTGCGGATTGGACGACCAGGTTCAGGGGCGCTGCAGGCGGCTGGTCCGTGCCTGTCAGGACGTGCACGGTCATCGTGTCGGTGTCCTGGAGGTCAGACTCATCCTCGACCGTTAGCGTCACGACGAAGTCGCCTGCCTGGTTGAAGACGTGGGATGCGTGCGCGCCGTTCAGCGTGACGAGTCCGTTGTCGTCGAACGTCCATGCGTAGCTGTCGATTCCGGCGTTGTCCGTCGAACCGGTGCCGTCGAAGTTGGCGGTGTCGCCGACGTAGATCGTCTGGTCGGGTCCCGCGTTCGCGACCGGCGGGGTGTTGTCCACCGACTCGAACATGCTGCTCGCCGATGCCCAGTGGTCGCTGGTGTCTGAAACCGAGACCAAGAAAACGTAGGTGCCGAGCTGGGTCGGGACGTAGTTGAAGTAGTACCTCGGACCGGGCGACATCGACTGGTTCGTCGATGTGAGGTCAGGAGCCGTTATCCTCACCCAGACCCCGAGGAGCATGTAGTTGTCGGAGGCGATTGCCGACAGGTTCGTTGTCGACGACACGCTCACGGGGTCGGGCACCGCCGTCGGATCGGAGACCGTTGGCGGCGTGCTGTCCTGGATCGTGAACTGTACCGTGGCGAAGTCCCAGTTGCCGCTCGTGTCCGAGCCCCAGACGACTGCGGTGTGCAGGCCGACAATGTTGTAGTTCCTCTCGAGGAAGTACCGGTTCTCCACCGTGTCGAGGCCCATGGTGGCGTTCGTGTGGCCGCCTAGGGGGTCGGTGACGTTGAGCCAGACCTCGCCTACCGCCACGTTGTCCTGTATCTCAAGCGAGACGTTGACCGCCATGAAGACCTCTTGCGGGTTCGGCACCGCCGTCAAGGAGCGCAGCTCCGGCTTCGTCGTGTCGGTACCCGTTGCGGTGGTGAATGTCCACACATACGGCGCCGCAAGGCTGTTGCCCGGTTGGGAGTCGTCTTTCGCGGTGACGGTGATGTTCGCGGAGTATTGCCTGCCCGCGATCAGTAGAGCTGTGGGGTTGAAAGTCATGAGGTTCCCAGCCCAGGAGAACGCGCCCGCCACGGTCGTCCTTGTGACAGCGTCCTTGAGCGAGAAAGCACCCTCAGTTGCGACAGTGTTCATCGGCTCGGACCACGTCACGGCGATGTTCGCGTTCGTCGGGACGCCGATCGCGCCGGATGCTGGGCTGACCAGCTGGACGGTCGGCGCCGTCGAGTCGATCTCGAACAATGGGCTGTTTGCGAATCCCCGCGCCCTGCCTGTATCGATGACGGTCGCGTTCAGCATGACGGAGACGCTGTTCTCCAAGGGGACCGTCCACGCGTAAGGGCTCGATGCGCCTGATGCACCCTGGAGGCCCGCGACCTGACGGTTGAACGGCGCTCCTCCCGTGATGGAGTAGTTGACCCAGACCTTGAGGCTCGCGGCAGCGTCCTCGACGTCGCTCGCAATGAAAGCGATGTTGTGAACTGATCCTCCGGTCCAGCTCTCACCGTCGGCGGGGAGGGAGAGCGCGATGTTTGGCGGGGAATTGCCAACCACGGTGGTGAAGCTCCATGTGTACGGGGCTGCTAGGAAGTTGCCGGTGTCCGAGGAATCCTTGGCCCCGACTGCAAGTGTCGCCGTGTATGCGGTCGCGCTCGCGAATCCCGTGTGGCTCGCGGTGAGGGTATCGTCCGGGACGACTCTCTGAGACCATGCGTATGTCCATCCGCCCGGGTCAGGTACCAGCGACAGCGCGGCCTGGGTCGCGGCCCTGTTCATCTGCTCCGAGAAATCGATGATGACCGGTGCGTTCAGGGGGACAGTCGTCCCGGTGGGAGACGCTGAGGACACCGTGGGTCTGGTCGAGTCAATCTTGGGGACGAGGACCTGACTGAATCCCTTCAGTCCGCTGGCGTCTATGACCGTGGCGTTCACCCGCGCGTCGACCGCGTCGATTGTGGGAACTGACCACGCGTACAATGTCGCCCCTGTCAGGGGGCCCGCTATCGGTCCGGAGCCTGCACCGGAGGTGTAGTTGAGGTAGACCTTGAGGTTCGCATTGGGTGTGGTGTCGTCGCTCATCGTCCAGGTGATCGTGTGCGACGTGCCGCCGGTCCAGTCCTGCGCTCCCGTCGGGCTGGTCAGCGAGATGACAGGACGCTGGTTGCCTGAGGCTTCGTTGGACGTGTAGCTGGCGGTGTTCCAGCCGTCGCCTGAGGTCCCCCCGTTATCGTTTGAGGCAAGGCCGGCTACATAGAAGGTGACAGTCCCCGTGCCCGCAGCAGGGGCTTGCCAGTTGACCTGCCAAGAACGGACATTGCCGTTCGAGTTCGTCGCCTCGCCGTTCCGAATCCTGGCGTTGGCGTCGGTCGTCGTGAGGGTGCCAGCGGTCACCGAGAGGTCGAAGCCTCCTGCCGTCGTCGCGGGACCTCCCGTCACCGTGATCTGGAGGACATGGTTCGACAGCGGTGTGTAGCTTGGCGGGACTCCCGTTATCGTCACGGTCACGGTCGGATCTGGGCTCGCTGAATGGCAATCCGCACCGATTTGCGAGTACCCGCTCACCCCGCCGGATCTCGCGTTCACCTCGACCACCGTGACGAGGATGACGCATCCCAGTAGCAGGGCCAGCAATCTCACAACGGTCTTCTTGCTCTTCATCGTGAGTTCCTTCCAGATCGGCGGCGGACAACGGGCGGTTCGCGGAGGGAATCCGCGATCGTCCAGGTGGACGTCAGATCGGCAATGACCCCGCGTTCCCGCGCCCCATCGTAGTCCTAGCTGCCACGCGTTTGATTTCAAGCCCCCGTATATACAATACGCAGATTCTTCGAAAAGTGTTCAACAATCGGGAGGGGCGATCGCTGCGGTTGCGTGGATGAGGATCTACTTCTTCTGAGCCCTTTTCCTCCGCCTGCCCTTCCGCTCCTCCTTCGCCTGACTCCGCCCGCGGAGCGCCAGGACGACGACCATGACGACTGCAAGGATCACGACGGCTGCGAACGCTATCGGGAACCAGTCTGTCTCGGTCGTCCCCGTCCCGGTCGGACCTCCACCGCCGCCCGTGTACTCGCCGGACGAGTAGGAGTTCGTGTTCCACGCATCCCCCGCACTCGAGCCGTCAACGTTCGCGGCGAGGACCGCCGCGTGGAAGGTGGCCGTCCCGGACCCAGCCGGAGGTGCCAGCCAGTTCACCGACCATGAGCGAGCATTCGGATTCGTGTGTGTCGCCTCACCGCTGACGACTTGGACGTTTGGATCGGTTGTCGAGAGCGTCCCACGGGTGACGGAGAGGTCGAAGCCGCTTCCTTTGCCCGGACTGCCCGAGACATAGATTGCGAGGGGGTACGAGGTGCCCGGCTGGTAAGTTGACGGAATCCCTGAAACCACGACGGACACACCCGAATCGGGCGTCGGGCTATGGCATGTCGCTCCGGACTGCGACTGACCGATCTTCCCGGTGCTGTTCGCATTCACCCCCGTCAGCATCGCGAACGACAGAATCCCGAGAATCAGCGCGGCGAGCTTCATCTTCCTTGATGCCCTGAACACCTTTCCCGCCTCCATTGAGATTCTTCGAATCCGATTCCTCTCCCCGGTAGTCAGCGGATGCGCGCTGAAGAAGCTTCGCGAAAGATCGCGGGATGGGAAGGGGCCAGAGACGCTCAGCCGGGTCCCTTCAGGACATCCATGATCGCCGCGCTGATCTTCTCGATGCCCTCGAAGATCTCCGGGGCATTTGTTTGGAACATCGCGACCACGAAGGCCTTCTGGCCGAGGCCAGAGACAACCAAGACGCCGTCGTTCGACTCCACCACGACCCTGTTCGGCGGGGGCTTGCTGATCCCGGAATAGATGACCTCGGATGCACCGAGGAGCGTCGCGGAGAGCGCCGCGAAGTTCTCCATCGGAGTGCCCTGAGGAGTGACCCACGCGATCGGTATGCCGCTGCGCGAGACTATCGCAGACATGGAGGCTCCGTATCTGGAGTTGAACTCCGCCAATAACCTCTTGAGCTCCCCAACAGCCGACGCCAAACCCCTGCTCCTCTTCGTAGCTGATTGTTGCATTGATATTTATATTTTCCACCGCGGCGGCACGAGAAGCCCGATAAATCAAATTATAGTCGATAGTGCATTCACTATACGCCATGCCCATTGAGGAGGGTGCCGACAGGATTGTTGGCCAATGTCTCTCGGTGCGCAAAGGAGAGCACGTGCTGATCATCGCTGACGTCGACAGGAAGGCGGTGGGCGAGGCGATCTTCCAGTCAGCGAGGCGCGCGGAGGCGGTGCCCATCCTGACCATAGTGCCGCCGCGCGTGAGGCAGGCGCAGGAGCCACCTGAGCCGCTCGCTAAGCTCATGCTCGAGTGCGAGGTCATCGTTCTCGCCACGGGGACATCGATGACGCACACGATGGCAAGAATCAGGGCGACGAAAGCGGGCGCGAGGATCGCCTCCCTGCCCGGCGTAACCGAGGGGTCGATGAGCGAGGGCGGGATCACCGCGGACTACGAGGAGATAGGGAGGGTCCTGAGGGTCATGGAGAGGAAGCTGAGGAACGCGAGGAAGGTCCACATCACTTCGGGCGGCGGGACCGATGCGACGTTCAGCGTCAAGGGACGCGAGTGGATCACTAAGGACACCGGCTTCGCGAAGAGGAGGGGCGAGGTGACCACGCTTCCGGCCGGGGAGGTCTTCGTGGCCCCGGTGGAAGAGACTGGAGAAGGGCGACTGGTGTTCGACATCAGGCTTCACGACCTCGTCGAGCAGCCGGCCACGCTCATCCTGAGCAAGGGCTACGCGACGCGCGTCGTCGGCGCGAAGAACGCGGTCGCGGAGATGAACAGGGGCGGGAAGGACGGGAGAAACCTGGGCAAGTTCGGCATCGGACTGAACCCCCGGGCGAGGCCGAAGGGGCAGATAGTCGAGGCGCAGAAGGCGCTCGGGGCGGTCCACATCGTCTTTGGCGGGAGCGCGCCATTCGGCGGGAAGGTCGACTGCGACGTGAGGGTCGACGGCATCATGACCGAAGCGACCGTGGAGATCGACGGAAACCCGCTGATGGAGAAGGGCAGGCTCCCCACCTAGCCGTGGTGCAGAACCGAGTAGAAACGGTCCTCGCCTACGGTCTTCTCGAGCGTGCCGACGATCGGCAGCTGGTAGCCGCACGACTTGCAGCGGTTCTTCTCGTCGAGGTACCAGCCGACGATGTCGAACCCCATGCGCCTCACCGCCATCGTCCCGCACTCCGGGCAGTAGGTGTGCTCCATCGGGTGGCCCGGCACGTTCCCGATGTAGACGAACCTCAGCCCCGCCTCCTTCGCGACGCCGCAGTGCTTCTCCAGCGTCTTGACGGGCGTGCTGGGAATATCCATCATCCTGTAGTCCGGGTGGAACCTGAGGAAGTGGATCACCGTGTCGGGCCCGAGGTTGTCCATCACCCAGTTCGAGAGGCGCCTCGCCGCCTCGATGTCGTCGCCGACCTGCGGCACCACCAGGTCAGTCACCTCGATGTGCACTTTCGTCTTGCGCTTCATCTCGAGCAGCGTCTGGAAGATCGGCTCGGCGTCTGGGATGTGTATGTACTTGCGGACGAAGCTCTTCTCCCCGCTCCCCTTGAAGTCGACGGTGATGCAGTCGAGGAAGTCGGGCATCATCGCGACAGCGTCGGGGGTGCTGTAGCCGTTCGACACGAACATGTTGACCAGGCCGGCCTTGCGCGCGAGGACCCCGATGTCGTGAGCGAACTCCATGAATATCGAGGGCTCGTTGTAGGTGTAGGCGATGCCCTGGCAGCCGTGCTCCTGCGTCATGCGGACGACGTCAGCGGGCTCGACCTCGGTCCCCTCGACCCTCCTCCTCTGGCTGATGTCGAAGTTCTGGCAGTACTGGCACATCCAGTTGCAGCCTGTCGTGGCGATGGAGAAGATCTTGCTGCCCGGCCTGTAGTGGATCACCGGCTTCTTCTCGATCGGGTCGACGTGGCCGGTTATGACCCGCCCGTACGCGTAGAGGTGTAGCTTGCCCTCGTGAACCCCCCTGATGCCGCAGAAACCGGTCTGGCCATCCTTCAAGCGGCAGTAGCGCGCGCAGGCGGTGCACATGATCCTGCCGTCGGGGAGCGACGTCCAGAGGGATACAGGCTTGCCGATGGGGAACGGCGCTTTTTCTCCGGCGGCGGTCTCCGGGTGCATTCTCTCTTCGATGAAGGGCATACCGCTCTAAAAAGCATTCCGGATATGGAGGGTCAGAGCGGGACCGCGCGGAAGTGCTCCCAGCCGCGGTCGGCGATCTGCTCCCTGCCTTTGTCGGTCACGAGCACGCAGCCCGTCTCCTTCGTGACGTGGCCTATCGCGGTGAGATGAGCGTTGTGCTTCGCGAGCGCGGCCCTGACCCTCTCGTACTCTTCCGGCTTGATCGTCGCGACGAGCTCGTAGTCGCCGCCATGGTAGATCGCGAGCCTCGTCATGTCGGGGGCGGGCAGCGCACGCAGCTTCGGATAGAAAGGCAGCTTTCCCTGCTCGACCTCGAACCCCGTCGCATTCTGCTCGCGCATCTGGTAGAGCGTGCTCGCGAGGCCGTCGGAGGTGTCCATGCAGGCGGTCACCGCTCCCGATTCGGAAAGGAGCCTGCCCTCCTCGAGGCGGGGGCTCGGGTGGAGGAGCGCCTCGAGCGCCTCCCTGTTCGACCCCGTCTTGCGGATCGTCTCCGCCGCCCAACCGCCGCGCCCTATCTCGCCCGTGACGGCGATGATGTCGCCGACCTTGCTGCCCTTCCTCAGGAGTATCCTGTCCTTGGAAACGCGTCCGAGCGCCACGCCGGCTATCGAGATCGAGTCGCCCTCCTTGGTGTCGCCGCCGTACACCGCCACGCCGTACTGCTTCGTGCATGCGTCCATGCCGCGCGCTACCTCGCGGAGGAGGGAGAGGTCGGTGGTCCTGGGGAGGGTCAGTGCCGCAATGAAAGCGAGGGGATAGCCGCCCATCGCGGCGACGTCGCTCAGGTTCACCGCCACGGAGTACCAGCCCATGTCGTAGGGCGTGGTCCCCTTGGGGAAGTGCGTCTTCTCGTTCACAACATCGGTGGTGAGCAGCAGGTACTGGTCGCCGAACGGGATGATGCCGCAGTCGTCGCCGAGGCCGGGGGAGTAGCCCCTGTCGAAGACCCGCATGAGCTCCTTCACGGCGTTACGTTCGCCGAATTCGGCGAGGGTCACCATTGCCGTGCGGTAGAGCCATCGCGATAATTAAGGATTGTTGAGCGGCACACGAACATCCGACTCCATCCGAGTCGCCGGGAGATTACTTGCGCTCGGTCCGGTGTCGGGGGCGTTTGCCACGACCCTGGCTGTCTCCCGACGATCGGCGCACGCGCGGCATCAGAGCTGGGATCAGTTCGTAGTCGACCCCCGTCGTGTGCAGTACATTTTCGGCGGCGAACGCGTCCTCCATCCCCAGCAGCAGGAACCCCGTCCCGAGCCACCGCGCTCCCTTCTTCACCAGGGCTTGGAGCCCGTTACGCACCTTCATCTCATCGCCCTGGTCGAGTTTCCTAGGGTCATATGCGAGGAGCGCCATCGAGTCGGAAACCGCGTCAATCGGCGGGCTTAGAAATATGACCCGGCCGTCGCGGAGTATCTCTTCCCTGAACGTGGGCTCTGTCCTCTCCCAGAATTCCTCGATCGTGCGTGCGAGTACCTGGGTGAATAAGCTCGTGGCTGCCGCGGCTTTGAACACCTCTTTTCGACCTCTCCAGAGGCTTTTCTCGTCCTTGAAGAGCACAAGGAGGTCCACGTCAGAGCCTTCGACCGCCTCGCCTCTCGCGTGACTGCCGAACAGGAGCACGGTCTGAACTCCGTCAACGCGATAGAGTGATGCCGCCAGCTGGCCAACCTCTGTCTCGAAGTCCGGTGAACCCATAAGTTGCTCCTCCGACTGCCGCTGCCCAGGGGTGCCGGAGCTATAATGCTTGGCAAACTGGATTGCCGTCGGAATTGAAGTCCAAGTCCTCACGCAATGTTTAAGCCGTTGACCACCGCTCCGAGATTCAGGTGAACCGATGATTCCAGGCGGCCGCATGGACCCTCGCCAGATGAGGCGGATGATGAAGCAGATGGGGATCGAGTCTGAGGAGATACAAGGGGTGGAGGAGGTCATCATCAGGGCCGCGGACAAGGAGTATGTGATCGCCGGCGCTCAGGTCACGAGGATGAACGTGAAGGGTCAGGCCACCGTGTTCCAAGTGGTCGGCGAGCCGGAGGAAAGGGCGAAGGGGAGCGGCATCCCGGGGAAGCCCGCGATACCAATCGAGGACATCAGGCTGGTCGCGGAGAAGGCGGGCGTGTCGGAGGAGGAGGCGAGGAAGGCGCTGGAGGAGTGCAACGGGGAACCTGCAGAGGCGATCATCAAGCTGATGAGCAGGTGAGGCAGGGTCCGTGAAGATCACGCTGAATCCTCATCTTGAGATTGCCCGATCGCGAAGCACCGGCGAAACAAGGGGTCGGGCATTGCCAAGAGATTGCGCGGGCTCGGGACTGGAAGGTCGCTTACTGGGACATCAGGTCTCAGGCGGTCGCCCTTGCCCCTGTGCGCGAACGCTTTTCGTCCCAATCCGGTGTGATGTCTCACCACGACCTGATCCATCGCGCGACTCCCGCCGCAATCTGCCGTTGGCTGGCAGGGATTCTTCCGGTATTTTCCAATGACACACCAAAGAATTTATAGCCAGACTTCTCCCTTTGTATTGTCAGGCTCAAAAGGGGAGAGAGGTTTGACCGTTCCAGCTTTCTCGCCAAAATGGCTGACTCTCATTGCTGCCGTTCTCGTAGCTATGCCCCTGCTCAGTTCCGCGCCTGCAAATGCGGTCTCTGGCGGTCCGGATTCCCATGGATACGTCTGGGTGGACAGCCGCACTCCGTCCCCCATCGTCACCTACAGCTACATCGACATCTCAGCCTCCGGCAGCAGACTCACTCTGCCGGACGACGGGTGCACGTTCGAGGTCGGCCTCAACTTCCAGTTCAGGTACTACGGGACCATCATAGACCGAATCTACGTCTGCTCGAACGGCTTCATCACCTTCGCAGTCCCTGACTCCTTCTTCGCCGACCCACCGATCCCCGACCCCGGAGCTCCGAACAGCAGGGTCGTTGCCCTCGGCATAGACCTCAACCCCGCCGCATCCGGGAGCGGCAGCGTGTACGTCAAGTCCTATCCCTCCTCGACCCCGCGCCGATTCATCATCGCGTGGGATTGCGTCTACAAGGCGTACTCGACCCAAGCCCAGACGTTCGAGATCATCCTCGAACAGAACGAGCTGTGGAAAGACGGGCGCATCATGATCCAGTACAATTCCCTCAGCGACCTGACGTCGACGCCTCTGGTAGGCATCGAGAACGCGACAGGCAGCAGCGGCCTCGTCTATCCCGGGCCGCTCGGGAGTCAGTTGGCGGTGGCATTCCTGCCGCCGACGGACGCCGCGCTGCCGCCTGACCAGTTGCGCGTCTCGGGGTCTTCGATCGCGCCGCCGACGGCTGCCCAGGGCAGCTTGGATGTCCCCATGATGCAGCTAGACTTCTCAGTGCCGACCAACGATGTCCTCGTCAAGGCGGTCGAGGTGACTCTCTCCGGACTTGGCGCGGGAGCGGAGGATGTGAACAAGGCGCGCCTCTGGCTCGACAATGGGGATGGAGCGTTCACACCCGGTCCTCCGGACACTGTCCTTGCGGAGTCGAGGTTCGGCGAGGTCTCGCTCGTCGCGCGGCTGTCCTGCTCCCTGCAAGTGACGATGGCGGCATCGGTGCGAGTTTTCGTCTCCTATGACCTGAACTCCACCGCCGGAATCGACGACTGGATAGGCGCTCGCCTGACCGGCGCCAATTCCATATCCGTCGAGTATCCGGACACGGTCGGTTCGGTCGGGCTCCCCTTCGACACCTACGCGGCAGGCGTCCGCACGAGGATCGTGGCGAGCCAGGACACACTCATGCTGACCGGATATACGCCTCTCGCTCCCGCCTCGGTAGCTCAGTGGGCCACGGACGTGCCGGTCCTCTCGATGCGACTGAATGCGAATCAAAACCTTGTCGATCTGAGCGGCATTGAGGTCATGCTCGGCGGCGGTGTCGGCGCTTCGGACGTTTGGGCTGTGAAGGTTCTGCGGGATTTGGACCAAGATCGGAACTACACCCCTGGAACGGACATCGTCTTGGCGACAGGCGCTCCGAGTGGCTCTCCGGCGAGGGCCACGCTGAACTTCTTCCTGAGAATCGTCTCGGGTTCCCCCGAGACCCTCCTCATAGTAATCGATGTCGCTCCGTTCGCCGTCCTCGGTCGCGTGATGAACGTGACCGTGAGCGATTCAGGCATCATGCTTCCCGGAGGTGGCGTCGACCTCATATCAGGCACGAACTTCCCGGCGGCGGGAGGGTGGGCCACGATCGTGCAGGGACAGCGTCCGACGCTCAACCTTTCATGGCCAGGCCTGACGCCGAGACCCGACGAGATTTGGATGTCGAACGAGTATCTCCTGGATCCCGGATCGACTGTCCCTCTCGACATTCCTGCGGGAAACCGTGTCCCAGGCTACCTGACCGCAGAGAACAACGCCACGCACCTGTTCATCGCCATTGACGTCGCGAATGAGATGACGCCTGATCTCGCTGACGGGGTCGCGATCGGTTTCGACACGGACGCAAATGGCGGTCCCACGCCGAACGCGGACGACGTGTTCGCGGTCAACGCGACAGAGGGCTGGCATCTCCAGTACAACTCCGGCGCGGGCGCGTGGATGTCGATCGGCTCGTGCCTGCGCGCCCCTCCAACGGGGGACATCTTGGTGCCCTCCTGCGCGGCGGGCAATGGCGCGACGGCCTTCTCGACGACCCCACACCGGTTCTACGAGTTCGCGATCCCCCTCTCCTTCCTTGGAGTTCCCTTGCCAATCCCTCCGAATACGATGCTGCGGTTCGCCCTAGCGGCCCCGCCATACAACGGCCTCTTTGCCGCTGGCAATCGGTCCACATGGCCCCTCCTGTTCGCTACTCTCCCGCCGCTGACGCACTTCGGGAATCTTGTGCTCGCCCGAGGGTCCGCACCGAACCAGCCCCCCGCCCTTGACTGGGTTGGCGACCTGGGTTACGAGACCGATGGGCTTGACCCCGAATCGGGACCATCGGACGGGACGTTCCTCTGGAGAATCTCGTACTCCGATGTCGACAATAACCCACCCGCCATCGGTCAGCCCCTGCTGCACGTCCTGCGGGGAGGCGTGGAAATCGCGGGCGGACCGTTCCAAATGACCGCCGAGAACCCGAACGACCACGACTTCCGCGACGGGTATGTGTTTGTGCGGGGGCTATTGGGTCTTCAATGCGGCGGATCGTTTTCCTACTATTTCTCTGTCCGAGATTCGCGCGGGCTGACGAACTCCACTCAGGACAGGAACGGCCCGGTGGTCTACTGCCCCGACCAGCCGCCGGTCCTCCTCGGCGGGACCGTGTCACCCGCCCAAGGGATCGCCGGCGACACGTTCACCTACCGTGTGGTGTACCAGGATGCTGAGGGTGTCGCCCCGAAATCGATCGACGTGTCCCTTTTCATGGAAGACGTCAGCCTGACATCGATCGCTCTCGCAAACATGGGTTGGATAGAGGATCCCGACAACTACTCGGCCGGGGCCATCTTCGGGGCCTCGGTCATCCTGACGATGCCTGGACTAAACTACTCATACCAGTTCAACGCCTCCGACAACAACAACACCGTGCTTTCCGTGATCTTCTTCGGACCATACGTCCTCGCCAAGCCTCCGGACCTTCTCTCGGTGGCGGGCGTGGACCTCGCTCCAATCATGGTCGATGAGGGAGCGCAGCTTGTGCCTTTCCTGCAGCTCTTCCTCTTCACGTCCGACCCGGACATAAACGTCACCGGCATCCGCGTGGATCGCATAGGGACGGCGAGCGACACTGATGTTGACCGCATCCTCATGTACAACGACCTGGACCATTCAGGCACGGTGACCGGCCCAGACCAGCTCCTCGGGGCGAGCGCGCCTACCTCAGGCACAGTGACGTTCCCCGTCTCCCTGCGGGTGACGCAATCCGCGTCCACCTCGCTCATCCTCCTCGTCGACTTCGCTCGTCCCGGCACCGCGGACGCGACGGTCGGACTCGAGGTCAAGGATTCCAGCTACGTGGCCGTCGAGTCGGGCGACCACGTCCAGTCGTTCGCGACAATCAGGTCAACGCGGGCGCTGATAAACGTGCCTCCGGAGGCACTCGATCTGGCGGTGGACGGCTACATTGGGGGCACCGAAGGAATCAGTCACATCCGCTCGGACACGCCAACGCTTGAGTGGCAGTTCCAGGATGCGAACAGCGGAGACCTGGCCCAGATCGCTTACAACGTCTCAGTCAGTCTGGTCTCGCCGTCCACTCTCCTCTGGTTCCAGAACGCCACGGGCGGCACTACGTCAGTCACCTATTCCGGTCCAACCTTCACCAGGGGCAGCGCTTTCCTGATGAGCGTGTCGGTCTTTGACGGGAAGGTTTGGTCCGCTTCAGCCGGAGCGTTCTTCAGGACGAACACTCCGCCGCCGGTCCCGCCCCCATTCTCTCCGTCCAACGGCACGACTGACATAGACCCCAATGTCACCCTCATGTGGCAGCCGGTCACGGACGCGGACGGCGATCCGGTCACATACCACTACTGGATCAGCGAGGACGAGGGGTTCGGGACATCGATCACGGGGACGTCAACCGACACCAGCGTCACTGTCGACCTCGCGGAGGGCACCACCTACTTCTGGAAGCTTGGCGTCACTGATGGGTGGGAGTATGCGGGAAACGCGACGGTCTGGCACTTCTCGACGTCGGGCATCGCGCCTCCGCCCACGCGCGGCGAGGTGCGGGGACGTGTCATGAACGCGACCACCCCTCTCTCCGGGGCCCTCGTGGAGCTCTTGGCAAACGGCCTCGTCGTCCGAGCTAATGTCACGGGAACCGATGGGGTGTTCCGCTTCCTCAACCTCGACCTGCGCCTCTACACAGTCCGCGCGAGCGCGTTCGGATTCGAGACGCGGACGCTAACGGCGGAGCCTCGGCTGAACCAGAGTGTTGTAGACCTCGGCGACATCACTCTGGCACGAATCGCTGACGGCGGCACGGATGGAACATACGCAATCCCTGCGTGGCTGCTGATACTCACGGTTTGTCTGGCGATCGCACTCGGGGCGTTCCTCAGCGTCCTCGTGCCCTGGATTCTGCGCCACAAGAAGAAGGGAGAAGACAAGCCTGCCGTCAAAGAAGAGAAGAAAACCGAAGATCGGAAAGTCGGCAAGCCCGGTAAGGATAAGGGCAAGGGATAGTCCACGGTGGCCCGCCAGGCCCGGAGTTGTGGGAATCCCGCGTACCTCTCCGAGAGGAGACAGGTGTGGTTCTTCCCTTGGGAGCGTCTTGCGACACCACGAAGTCTCTTGGCACCAGCATTCCTCCTGGTGTGACCGCTTTCCTCATCAACTGGGCAAGAGTCAATGAAATCGTTGTTGGAGAATCGCGTCGCGACCGGGATCACGAGGACGGCTTCGGTTGCAACCTGTCGGCCCTCCCCTGGGCCCAAGAAAGAGACGATGACGTCTGCGGAATGAATGGAAAGACGATGCAAGTAGAGGTGGAAAAGAAGAGAAGAAAAAATGTAAAAGGGGAGGGGCGTGAGCCCCTCCTTCATCGTCCGTCTAGCTCAGGTCCAGGAAGATGAATTCCATGTCTATGCCGTCGGTCTGGAACGCCGATGGGTACCCGCGGCCGTTGTCATCGTCGAAGACGATCAGCGTCACGTAGTACATCGACTGCTCCATGTCGAAGGCATGCACGGCCGTGTCGTGGACACGGTAGTTCATCGTTCCAATCGGGCTCGTCCCAGTGTTGGCCGCCCTGTCGAAGAACGGCTCAGAGAACCCAAGGTGCTGCGGGTCGGCCAGGATTCCGTCACTCGTTGGCATTCCGTTGTTGTGGTGCACGTTGATCTCGTATACCGTGGTCGCGCCGTTCGGGACCTGGTATGGTGAGTTGCTCACCGCGCCCCACTGCCAGAAGAACGCCAAGTCGTCCGTGCCGGAATCGTAGGCATCTGCCGTGAAGTCGATCTTCGCGCCTTGGCCAGAGTCGAGCAGGGCCCTCTTCAGCGTGGAGAGTGACTGCGCGATTGTCTGACCGCCCTTGTCGAGATCGTACTTCCAGGACACCGTGCCGTGGCCAGGCGTCACCGGGTCGCGCCAGGGGTTGAATATCAACCAGGTTGGGTTGCTGCCACCACCGGGCGCCGTATAGATGAGCTTGGCGTCGTACGTGTGGGCCTTCAAGACGTCAATCTTGAACAGCCCGCACTTCTCGTCATCCGGGTTCGGACTTGAGCCGGTCCTAAGCGTCGTCGTCGTGGAGACGAGCGTGCCATCCTCGTAGATTTCCGCGGTCACCGAGTTCCCGGCGTCACCAGACACTCGCACGCACACTGTCGTTGCGATGAATGCCTGAAGGCTGCCGGATGTGATCGTCGGGTCCACGTTGTCGACGGTGACGGTCATGGTCCTCTGGGTGTACGGCATGCCGGGTATGACTTGGACCGGCACGCTGTTCACTGGATCCCAGATGTAGCCCATGTCGTCGTCGATGACATTCAGCTCGACATCGTAGACGCCGTTGTCACCGTATTGGTAGGTGAACGCGGGTATCTTCTCGTTCGGGATGCCGCCGGCTGCCCAGCCGATCGCGTTTCGAGCCAACTTGGGCATGTCGGCACCGGCATTCGCCAAAAAGGCACCGATGTGCACGACTCGCATGCCGTTCGTCAACTCCTTGACTCCGACCGCACGTCCGCCAGCCTGAGTGTCTGCCAGGTTCACGCCGTTCTGTCCCGCCGCGAGTCCCAAGCCGCCGACTGTCATCTTGTTCGCACCCATCTGGGTGTACGTCATGGTCACCTGTCCGGTGCGAACGCCCGTCATGACGTCGTGGCTGGGGTCGAAGATCGGGCCAAGTACTCCGGCTGATGCGACCCTGAACTCGCGCTCGTAGGGGCCGTAGTCCCAGTCCCTGAAGCGTCCGAAGAGGTCCCATATCGGACCGTTGGTCGAGTCGTCGGTGTACGGACCGAACCACGTGACAACTCCGCCGCGTCCCGCCTCAAGATATGAGGCGAGGCGGTCGCCCGTCAGGCGCTTCGCGGTGTCCCACGGGTCTGAACCTATCCACGCGTTGTTCTCGGCGACCATGATGACGTCGTAATTCATCATGAGCGTCAAGGACGGAGCCGTTGGCGGAGACTGGAAGAAGTTAAAGGTGTCCACATATGCGACATCATCCAGTGCCAAGAGCATGTTCACTCCAGCCAGACAGTAGGCAGTGCAGCCGACGGTGTCCAGCGAATGGATCAGCAGTATCTTGAACTTCGGCGCCGTCATCGTCCCCTTGTAGTACCATGTCGTCGGGGTGCCGTCGCCCATGTTCCAAGAGTATGCGAACCACTCAGTCGACGCCATCAGCGCCGGGTCCTGGATCAGGAAACCTTTGAAGTCGAGCCCCTGTGCCTCGAGACGGAACGCGCTGTCGAAGCCACCAGTTATGGTTGGCGGCACGTTTGCGACCAGGGCCGTCCCAGATGCCTCTCCGAGGCCGTTGATGGTCTCAGCGAGGAAACCGGTTACCCTGACGTTGTCGACGAACCACCAGACATCGTCATGGCTCACATACTCGAAGCGGATCTTGACGTTCGAGTACCCGCCCAGGGCATACGAGTCGATCAATACGTGACCGGTGTACCGCGACGGGTTGAGAGAGTGGTATTCCTTGAGCAGTATCGGGTATGTCGCTCCGCCGTCAATGGATGCATGAACATAGCCATCCGATGGACCTGGCGTCATGGGACCGTACCAGTCCGTATCGAATTCGATGCGGGCCAGGTTGAATCCCGTGAAGTCGAAGCTCGGCGTGTACAGGTCCGAAATCCCGTTCCCCGTCCCGTAGACAGGGTCGTTGTAGTCCCAGAGGATGCTTGCTGCACGGCTCCCATAGTTGGCATTGGCCTCGCACCGCCAGCCGTGCGACGGGTCAGCGCTCCAACCTGCCGGCCAACTGTAGACGGTGGGCGATGCCCAGTAACAGTCTACCGCGCTGTTGAAGTCGTTGAACGAGAGCTGGTTCTGGTTGTAGACCAGGAACTTGCCGTCGTCGTCGTCCTTAACCTGTACGCTCACTGGAACAGGGTCCACCGGCGTGGTCGTTGTGGGATCATCGTCCGGGATCAGGCGTTCGTACGGACCGAACTCGATGGGCATCGTCTTCACAACCGGGTCCGGCTGTCGAGACGCCCACTTTATCGCGTTCACGATCATCCGTATGTAGTCGCCGCCCACGTTGAGGGCCGGGAAGTATGTCAAGGCTGCTGCGCGCGCGCCGTTCGCGACCTTCGGGTTCACGTTCGTCGCTGCCAGTACCTGGCCACTTGCCCAGTTCGCAATTCTCGTCGCGCCTGGGTTGACGGTAGTGATTGAGTGGCGGTAGTATGCTGACAACGAGGCTACGCCGTCCAGGAGCGGGTGTCCCGGGACGAAGATCGTGCCTAGGGTCGATGTGGCGTAGAGAATCGCGGCATTGGGCACGGGTGAATAGTAGTCTGTCTGCCATCGTCCCGAAATGCCGAAATTGACAGTGGCGAACGCGAACGTCATCATGACGACTCCGCCGCCGGTTGGTCCAGCCCTGTCCATGTAGTTCGCAAGGAGGTCGCCCATGGCGACCCCGTTTGCTGGTACATAGTTCGTCCCGACCACCAGGACATCGTACGGAAGCAATTCTGACAGGGCTGGCACTCTGTTCTGTCCGGCAGCACCCATGTCAAGATCATCGACCTTGACGCAGTACGAACCGCACATCGCGATGATGTTCGCCTTGATTTGGACGACATCGCCTGTCCAGGAGTGCAGTATTAGTACTCTCGCGCCGCCAGACAGCTTATCGACCGGCAGCCACGGGCCTGTCACACCGCCAGGGAATAGCCAGCGGTATTGCCATGTGTCGTCCCTTCCGGGATCTTGGAATGTGCCGTAGAACTTTATCGGCGTGCCCTCAAGCCCTGGGCTCGGGTCAGTCCGAACCCCCCAGACGTCCGGTGCGACGTTCGAGACCTGCAGGTGCGACTTGGCGCTCACCACGTCTGGCAAGACCAAAGTCTCGCGATACTTGAAGTCGACACCGAGAGCGTAGGTTGCACTCCCAAGGGTGTTCGCATTGCATTGGTCCGGGTTCGCGAGATAGCAGAAAATGTACCCTACTCCCAGATGCGTTATGTACGGGTTGACTGCCAGCGGCGGCGGGGCAGTCGTCCATCCACGGTGGGTGCTCTCGATACGCTGCCCGAGCCAGTACTCGGTTCCTGTAACGATGTTCACTGCGGTCGGCAAGGTGCACCAGTTCCATTGGCTGTTGACGTGTGTAGGGTCGCACAAGCCGAGTCGCCCGGCTGGATAGGCCGCGTTTCTGATCCAGATGTACATCTTGTAGTACGTGTAGCCGGGCCACTGATAGTAGCCCAGATCCGTGATGGTGAAGTCCTTCTTCGCCTTGAAGTAGTTGCCCACGAGGCGCCACGTTGCTCCGATCCACGTCCATGTCAGGTTGAAGTTGTAGAGTCCACCAAGGATGGTCCCTGTGTTGATGACGATGTAGGTGCTCACTCCGTCCCACCCTTGCACGACAATGTCGGTGTAGTAGTTGTCGTAGAAGGTGTAGTCGAACTCCGCATAGGTGACCCAGTCGCCAAGAAGACCGGGAGACGTCTGCGGGGGATAGTCGAACACGCCGTCATTGTTGAAGTCCCAGCGGAACATGACTATGTTCGGGTTGTCGTGGACGACCACCTTGAAGTGGATCGTGCACGAGCCCTCGAGGCAGTTCGCATTTCCGTAGGGACCGTTGGCGTCAAGCCAACCAGGGATGGACCGTGTTCCTACTATGATCTGTCCGTTCTCCGACTCGTATGTCACTTCGCGGTTTGGCGAGTCCATCAACTCAGTCATCCTGGTCATCTGCTTGTCCACTTCTATGATCATCTTCCCATCGGGCGTTATGATCTCGTTCTTCTCGCCGTCGACGATGTCGCCGCCGGCTGTCGCAGCCTGCGCCGACGATTCCTCGAACGGTGGTTTCTGGTAGATCGCGTTGCCGTTTTGGTCGACCGTTGTTTGTGTTTTCTCTCCGTTCATCAGAGAGACCGACTCTAGGGTCTCTCCACGCGTCCCCACATCAGGGGACACACTCACATTGCCGGATTGTGCCTGCACGAATCCGACAAACGCCATGAGCACCATCGCAAGGACGATGCACATCGCGCCTACTCCTTTTTTCAAATTCTCCAGATGGTCTTTCATCGTTTTCCCCCTCCGATGAAGCGACATCGGGCCAATGACGCGACCTCCCCCACTCCGACAATTGACGCAGCTGTGCGCGGTCCGCCTGTTCTTCTGTCCCTTTGGGCTCGGTCTGCCAAAGACACTCCTCTCACTCCATAGGGAGGAGAGCACTTAGGGAGAATTCAGAAAAACGAGGCGCGATTCGGAACTGCGCATCATGGTACCCCGTCCTCCTGACACGCTGAGTAACCTACCCAACCTCTCCCCAGCGCGTTCCTCGGACCCATATTGCTGGCAAGCGTATATAATGGTGTCGCCGCGACAGTCCATCCAGAATGGAATCAAATCGGATAATACCTTGACCCGCCCTAGGCTGACACGAAGGCACCGCAGACTCTCGAACGGATGGACGTTTCCCGTGCCTGTATCGACTTTGGCGGTGCTTCTGCGGACCTATATCTGCGCTTGAGGGAATCCCCAGCACTTCGCTTGCCTCGATCTTCCTACAGACCCCGGCGGAGTCTCCCCAGGTTTCGTTCGCGGGGGCGGACAAGCTCAAGCCGGAACGCGCAAGCGAGATCTGGGCCTGCACCGCCGAAGCTCAGAGCCTACACCCAGTACCTCACGTGGTGCACTCGACGTCGGTCGTGTTCGCGGCACCCTTGTCCAAGGCGAGGCGTGGGGGATCTGCGTCTATTGCCCGCCAGGCTTTTCCTCGGGTGCGGCTTCGGAGGTCTCCTCTGGAGGAGCTTCTTCGGGGGGAGCTTCCTCGGGTGCGCCTTCTGGTTCTGGCGGCGCTTCCTCACCCTCTATGGGCTCCGGCAGTGCTTCCTCCGGTTTCTTCCGGCGCATGAGCAGGATGAGGCCAACCACCAACAGAATCACGATGAGCACCACGATGATCCAGATCCAGGGGAACTCCCCCTCAGTTGACTGCTTGGGGATCGTGGTGGAGGCCTCGTTGCTATAATCGCTCTGGATGCTGGTCGCGTTGACCGCCGTCACCCAGTAATAGTAGGTCTTCTCTTGCTCGACATTTGTGTCGGTGAACGTTGTTGACGTCGGAGTCCCGATGGAGGCCTTGGCTCCGGTCGAGGATGTCGCGCGGTAGACGTTGTAGTGGGCCACTGTGAACGCGGATCCGTCGGTGTACTGCGTCGTGGCGGTCCATGTCAGGACGACCTGGTTGTAGGCTACCGATGAGACCGCAAGGTTCGTCGGAGGCCTAGGCATCTTGGGGCCGGTACCGGTCGTGAAGGTGGTCGTGTTGGCCGTTCCCATCTCGCTGCCTGGAGTGCAGGCGTCTCTCGCCGTGGAATTCACGGTCAGCGTGTACGACAGGCTGACGTCGAACAACGCGTGGGTGACCGTCACGTTCATATTCGCCGTGTCCCAGGCAAGCGCCACGTTTGAGACGGCTGGCGTTAAGGTGACCATCACCGTCGACGTCTGCATCGGCTCGCTGAATCTGATGACGACCTGGGTGTCCGTCGGCACGCTGGTCGATCCATCCGCAGGAACGACGGAATTGACCTGCGGCGGCGTGGAATCGATGTTCACGCTCGCGCTGCTGTCCTGCGCCGAGTCACCCGCGCCGTCTATGACCTCAAGCAAGATCGTGACCGCTTCGTCGGCAATCGGTGTCGTCCATGTGTAAGAGTCCGGACTCGTGCGGCCTGTGAGTGGGCCTGCGATTGCCCCCGTCGTCACTCCCATCGTGTAGTTGAGCCAGACGATCAGCTGGCCCACGGGTGTCTCGATGTCGCTCATCGTCCACGGTATTGCGAGGCCGGAGTCGCCGGTGCAGCATACCCCGACTAGGGTGTCCGAGGGGTCGATCGCCGCGGTGGGCGGATTGTTTGCCGTGAAGTCCCAGGGATTCGGCACGGGACCTGCGATCAGGGCGTTGCCATCCAGGTCCTGCCCGGCGACTGTGACCTGGTAGCTGGTTCCGCTCGTGAAGGCTACCGTGTGGTTCAGCGTGAGCACCGTATTACCAGGATTCCAAGCAAACCCGAGTGGGATGCTCGGAACGATTGGATATGTCACCGTTCCCGTGTTCATGGCCTCGCTGAACGTGATGACGATGTCCGCCATCTGGCGAACCTGTTGGGCTCCGTCCGCAGGGCTCGTCGTGAGGATGAACGGCTTGTCGCACAGGGCGTTGAACGTCCATGTCGTCGGCGGGACCAGGTCGTTGCCGTCCAGGTCCTTGCCGGCAATATCGACGCGATATGATTGACACAGCGTGAAGGGTGTCGCGTGAGTCAGCGTGAGGACTGTGTTGAACAAAGACCAGCCAGGCGTGAGCCCCCCGGCGACATTAGGAGTCAATGTAGCTGTGACCGTTGGTGTGTCCATCTCCTCGCTGAACGTCACTACGATATTGGCGGCGAGAGGCACGTTAAGCTCACCATTCGTGGGACTCGTGCTCACAATATTGGGAGGCACCCCGGTGATGACCGTGCACACCATCGTCGATCGGCCAACCGTTTCGTACAAGGCGGTGGCGTCGTCTCTCCTGTAGTTCACCGAGAGCTGGTAGCACTCCGGCCCCATTGCCAGGCTCGTGTCATTGTAAGACTTGACACCAGGACTATGGGGTTCGGTCCTTATCACGACGCCCGGACCTGCTGGAGAAGGCGCCCGGTAGAGATTATAGGACTTCGCATTGCCACCTGCGTCGATCAACGGCGACCACGATAAGAGGGCCCAGTCGGGGCCTTTCGTCAGCGTGAGAACCGGGAAGGGCTCGAGGGTCGTGTTCCCGATGTCCTGCACAGCAGATCCCGTGTGCAGCACCGTGGTGTTGGAGGTCGTGTGATTAGCGCCCGTCCAACCGGCTCCCTGCGTGGTCTCGAAGACCGTGACCATCTCGTCCAAGTCCACCCAGTCCCAGCCATTGCCCACGTCAACGGCGAAAAGGGCGGGATCAGTCCCGTCCGCCTGCGTGAAATCGTCCGGGCCGATGATGATCGGATACGCGGGCTTGCTCGTCGAGTAGAACGCCATGCCTGCCGCGTTCGCGGGGTTCGATGGCCCGGCTGACTTGTCGCCGCCGGGGCCCATGACTCCGCCCGCCACGACGTGATTCGGCAGGGCATTCACTGTCGTTCCGACGAGAGCCGCAAAGACTAGCCACATCGCCAATGAGACCGCCAAACACCTCTTGATTTCCATCATGCCACCTCCGGTGTGATTAGATTGGGTTGCCAGTTGAAGTCAGACGCAATCGTTAAGTATATCCCGTCGCCGGGACTGAACGCGAAGTCCGTGCCTGTCCATGTCGAGCCGGTCCAGTACCACCGCACTGTCGTCTGGGTCACGGGGTTCCACAGGCCTATCTCGACGACCTTGCTCGATGTGAGCTCGTTCGCGATGTCGCTCGCCTTGGAGTATGTTCCGGTGTATGGGATGGATATCCAGTTCACGTTCTTCTTCGGCGGGGAATTCATCGTGAACGACAGGACGACATTGGCATCGGTGCCGACGATGGCCCACGAGAAGACGCTCACGGAGCCAACGTACAGTCCGTCGCCGGGGCTGATCGTGAAGTCGGTTCCCCGCCACTTGTTACGGAAATAGTACCACAGGTATGGCTTCTGTGCGGCGGGGTTCCACTTCGCGACGACGCTGACCTTCGTCGACGTGAGCTCGGTCGATATGTCGCTCGCCCTCGCGTAAGAGGAGTGATATGGCAGGGAGAACCAGTAGATGTTCGCGCTCGTCGGGCTGTAGTCGATGCTCTTGGCTATCTTCACCCCCATGGTGGAGTTCGCGCCTTCCAGGCTCGACTTCACCGCACGCACGATGTAGAAATGCGTCTGGCCGTCAGCGAGGTGGTTTGCGTCAAACGTGATGGCTGTCGTCGTTCCGAGCACACCCCACGGGAACGCCGCGAACCTGTTGGCAGACTCATAGATGCGGTACGAGTCCGCGTCCGGAACCGCTCTCCACGTCAGCCTGACCGTGGACGGCGGTACTCTTGCAACCTGAAGACCGCCGGGCGCTTCAGGCGGCACTATCCCCACAGTCGTGAATGACCACGGGTTGGGGACCGGGCCGGGGACGAGATCGTTCCCGTCCACGTCCTTGCCCGTGCACGTCACCGTGTACGTCGTGGAAGTCAGGAACGGTGTCGCGTGGCTGAGGGTCAGCACTGTGTTCCCGAGAGTCCAAGCCGGTGTGAGGGTGATGCCGACGGGGTTGAGCACGCAGGACACCGTCACCGTGTCCATCGGCTCGCTGAAGGTGACGACGATGTCCTGGTCGAGGGGCACGTCTGTCGCGCCATCCTGCGGGACCGTATTCGTGATTTCTGGCGGCACTATCCCCACCGTCGTGAAAATCCACGGGTTGGGAATCGGACCATTGACGAGATCGTTGCCGTCCATGTCCTTGCCCGAGCACGTCACCGTGTAGATCGTGGACGGCGAGAACAGCGTCACGTGACTGAGGGTCAGCACCGTGTTCCCGAGAGACCAAGCCGGTGTGAGGGTGATGCCGACGGGGCTGAGCACGCAGGACACCGTCACCGTGTCCATCGGCTCGCTGAAGGTGACGATTATGCTCTTGTCGAGAGGCACATCAATCTCGCCCATAGCCGGATCAGTGTCGACAATGTAGGGCGACGCCCCCACAGTGGTGAACCACCACGGGTTCGGGATGGAACCCGGCGTGAGCCCATTCCCATCCGTGTCTGCGCCATCCACGAACATTCTGTATGTCTGAGAGGCCAAGAGCGGCGCCAGATGATCGAAAGTCACAACCGTGTTGTTGTCAGACCACGTTGGCGTGAGCGTGACATCGGTTGGAGTGAGCGAGTGAACCAATGTCGATGGGTTCATGGGCTTGTTGAACGTGACCACTATGCTCTGTTCGAGAGGCACGCCGAACGAATTATTGACCGGGTCTGTCAAGACGACATAGGGGTTCGGGCACAAAGGCGTGAATGTCCAAGGATTCGGAGCGAGCACGTTCATGAGGATGTTGCCAAGCGTGTCCGTGCCCGCAATCGTCATCTGATTGGAGCCGCATACGAACCGCTCGGTATGATTGAGGAACAGCACTTTGTTATCGACATCCCATGATCCGTAGAGCGGCACGGGCGGCTGAAGGTCCCAAGTCACCGAGGTGTTGTCCATCACCTTGCTGAACTGCACGACGATGTCCGCCAGGCGATCGACGTCGGTGGCTCCGTCTGCCGGCAGGGTGAACACAATGTACGGCCTCGAACACAAGGTCACGAAGGTCCATGGATTGTCCGCGAAGCCGTCAAACCTGCCGACCCAGAGATCGTTCCCGTCCACGTCCTTGCCGGTCATGTTCACCGTGTAAGCTGTGCACGTTGCGAAGGCCGGGTGGGTGTAGGTCACCGTCTTGTCGCCATTCGACCACGTTGGCGTGAGGGATACGGTTGGATTCATGTTCGCCGCAACGCTTGGCTTGTTCATCGGTTCGCTGAAGGTAACGACAATGTCTTGCGACAGGCCAACGTCGATCTGCAATAAGATAGGAGTCGTCGAGACAACGTATGGTATGGTGCAGACAACCCTGAATGACCATGGGTTCGGCACCATGCCCGCGATGAGGTCCTTGCCGTCCAGATCTCTTCCCGTGATGTTGACCGTGTAGTCGAGGCACTGCGTGAAGTCTGTTGCATGGCTGTAGGTCACCGTCATGTCTCCGTTCGACCATGTTGGCGTCACAGAAATCAGAGGAGCGATCGTCGGAGTGACGGTCGCCGTGTCCATCGGCTCGCTGAAGTTGACCACGATTTTGGCGTTCAGGGGGACGTCCGCGGCCCCCTGGATCGGCGTTGTCGTCACGATCTCGGGCGGGATGCAGATCGTGTGGAACGTCCACGGGTTCGGCTTGGGGCCACCGATGAGCGGGTTGCCCCCCAGGTCGGTGCCATCTGTTATCGTGACTGTGTATGTTTTGCACTGCAGCATCAGAGCCGTGTGGTTCAGCGTCAGCCTTGAGTTCGTCTCGGACCATTCAGGAGTCGTTGAGAGGCCTGGAACGATGTTGTAGGCCACACTTCCGGGAATCATCGTTTCACTGAACCTTATCGTAATCAGCTTCGTGGTGGGTATGGAGGGCTGCCCGTCGTATGGGTCGGTCAAGATTATGTAGGGATTCGACGCAGGGACGGTATAGTCGATCGTGATGCTATCCAGGGTCGGTGATACAAGATCGTCCTGCGTGTATATCGATGCCAAGAACTTCATGTATCGCTGGCCGTCCTGGCCCGTCCAGATGGCACTACCTGAGACTGTGTAGTAGGCGCTCGTCGAACCACCGGGTCCGTAATAGTTCCAGGGTCCCGTGGGGTCGTCGCTCGCAGCGAGCATGAATCGCAGGACCGTCGTTGGCGGGGTCGCGGAACCGACCCACGAGATTGTGTTCCAATTGACGTTCGCCCCGCCACTGTCGAATACGTTCGACTCTGCTCCTCCGTTCAAACGGAAGGCGGGGCCCATGGACCAGGTATCCGAGGCGGGCAGACCATTCGACATTCGTCCGCCGAAGACGAACGATTTCTTCGCGGGCGTCTCGTCAGAAATGCCAAACAGCACGCGGCCTGGCGGGTTCCGCTGCGTGGTCACGAACTCCCACTGGTGGTTGCCGCCGCTGTCGGGATACCGCCATGTGTCCGTGAAGTACGACGGCCCGCTCCTCCCGCCAAAGAGGTATGTGGCCGGGGTCGATGACCGGTAGGTGAGACCACCCGAGGTGCGGGCATCCGGGCCTGTGGACGTCGTCTGTGTCCACGTGTTCGTGCCCCAATTGTACTCCCACGTGTCGCCCAGAGTGGTCCCGGGGGGCACCGAACCGTCGAATCCGCCGAAGAGGACGACGAGGTCCAGATTCGCATTGTAACTAATCACAAAGCTCGAGCGAGGCGAAGGCTGCGCCGAGGGTGTCCTCTTCGTCCATTGGTCCGTTGCGGTGTTGTACGCCCAGGTCTCCATCTGGGACGTCAGAAGGTTCTGGCCCTCGAGGAGGACCCTGCTTTGCGACTGGACAAACGTCATGTGATAGGTCGCCATCTGAGGGGGGGAAGGCGTCGGTGTCGTCTGCTGCCACGTGTCCGAGGCGGCGTTGTACTCCCATGTGTCCGCCTCGTAGTCGGCATCGGACACTCCCCCGAAGAGCACGAACCTGCCGTTCGCGCCGTCGTAGGCCATGCCTGAGTACGCACGGGGCGTCGGCGCCGTTGGCGGGTTGACCTGCGCCCACGTGTTCGACCCGGGGCTGTACTCCCATGTGTCATTGAAGTTCAACGAGTTGTATCCGCCGAACAGGACGACGACATCATTCGTCGAGTCATAGGCCATCGCGGGACCTTCCCGGGCACCTGGATCCGAGGGTGGCGCTTCCTCCTTCCAGTCCGCCCCATCCCTGATGAGCTGGAGGTAGGCGGGCGCTCCCGTCCCGATGATCTCCAAGTTATTCAGCGTGTCCTGCCCGAAATCCCCTTCCGTGTCCTGCGACCAGGTCGCGGCCTGGACGCGAGGAACCGTCAGGACCAGCGCTGAGAACACGACGGCTATGACAACTGCTCCCACAAGGACTCTCCTCACGATTGATGAACCCATTTTCTCAACCTCTTTCCCCACGCAGGCCGGGAACTACGGCGAAGTCAGACTCGTGACGGGAATTGGGATGCCGTTCCGGCCGTCGAAGCATAAGATAGTCCATCTTTAAGGTTATTGGTGCGGACGTCCAATGGTTCGCCTACGGGACCTCCGGAGTGATGAGATTCGGAGTCCATGTGAAGTCCGCGACTATCTTCAGGTAAATCCCGTCCCCGGGGCCGATCGTGAAATCGGTCCCTGACCAGCCCGTCACCGTCCATGCGTAGCGGATCATCGTCTGCGTGGCAGGATCCCATCTCGCAACCTCGGTAATCTTCGTGTTGGCCGATGGTCCTATCGAACCCTCGATGTGCTTCACTATATCGCTTGCATAGGCATACGTCGAAGTGTACGGCAGGGAGATCCAGTCCACGTTTCCGCGCGATGGCGGGTTCAGGCTGAACGACAGGGTGACCGAGCCGTCCGTGCCGACGATGATCCAAGTGAAGCTGGTCTTCACGCCTATGTACAGGCCGTCGCCGGGGCTGATCGTGAAGTCGTTCCCCCGCCACTTGCCGCGCAGGAAGTACCATAGCATCGGCTTCTGCTGCGCTGGGTTCCACTTCGCCACGACGCTAATCTGCGTCGACGTGAGCTCGGTCGAAATGTCGCTCGCCTTGGCGTACGTCGACCTGTAGGGCAGCGAGAACCAATGGATGTTGCCCTTCGCCGGATCGTACGGGAACGAGAGAGGCACCTTCGCGCCCATCGTCGAGTTCGCGCTGGTCCGCGTGGCGTCCTTTGCCCTGACAATGTAGAAGTGTGACAAACCATCGGACAAGTGCCCCGCGGCGGTGTAGGTTATCCCCGGCACCTCGCCCAATTGCGGCCACGGCCACGATGCGAACTTCGAAGCCGCGGAGTAGATGACATAGCTCGTCGCGCTTCCGACGGCCCTCCATGAGAGCGTGATGTCGCCGGGCGGGGCGCGCGTCACCCGAAGACCACCGGGAGGACTCAATGGCGGGATGCAGGACGTCTTGAATGTCCATGGGTTTGGCGCCGACCCGGGCACCGTGATCAACGGGCTGCCACCTGTGTCTGTCGCGGTGACCGTCACCGTGTAGTCGGTGCAGTCGACGAACGCGGCTGCGTGACCGAGAGTGACAGTCTGGTCACCGTTGCTCCAAGAGGGCGTCCAGCCGATCGTCGGAGAGAAGACCGCGGTGAAGGAGGCGCGGTTGGCCGCCGCACTGAAAGTGACGACGACGCTCTTGCTGACGGGCACGTTCTGCGCCTTGTCCGGCGGGTCCGTGGAGACCAGATAGAACCCGGGGGACCACGTCGTGAAGTTCCACGGGTTCGGGACGCTCGGCCCCGGCACGAGGAGGGAGTTTCCGTCCTCGCCCGTGCCGTCCACAAAGGCCACGTACGTCGTGGATGCCGAGAAGCCCGTGGAGTGAGAGACTGTCAAGACCGTATTGCCGCCAGACCACGAGTACGACTTGCCGGCCACGTTCGGGGTGAGTACGAACAAGATCGAAGACGGGTTCATGGGCTCGTTGAATGTGATAATGATGTCCTTGTTGAGTGGCACGAGAACCTGACCGTGATAAGGATCGGTGGAGAGGACATACGGCGACACGCAGATCGTGTCGAAGACGAACGGGTTCGGAGCCGGGCCGGGCACGAGGTCCAAGCCTCCCCCGCTGCGTGCCGCGGTGACGCGGACGGTGTATCGCGTGCATTCCGTGAAGCTCGTGTGCAATATCGTGACCATGTAGTTCTCGCCGTCCCACTGACGCTCAATCTCCTGTATCGACGGGGTTATCGTCAGCTGGAGGGACGAGTTGATCATCTGCTCGCTGAACACGATCATGATGTTCGTGTTGAGCGCCACATCCTTCGTCCCGTTTACGGGGCGCGTGTCCACCATGAACGGATTGGAGCACACGGTCATGAAGGTCCATGGGTTCGGAGGCGAATTGCGGAAGGGTCCCGGGATGAGCACGTTGCCGTCGACGTCCTTCCCTCCTATCTTGACCTCGTATGGCATACAACCAGGGTAGTTCGGGGTGTGGGTGAGCTTCAGGCGCCGGTTTGAATCGGTCCACGTGGGCGTGAACGTCACCGGGGTTCCGCGGATCAGCGTCCAGTTCACCGTCCCGATGTTCATCGGCTCACTGAAATTCACGTAGATCGGGGCCGATACCTTGACGTCGAGCATCACTGGGAACGGGTAGACCTCGGTGATGAACGGATTGATGCACACCGTTGTGAAGGTCCAAGGGTTCGGCTTGAGGTCGGGCATGAGCGGATTCCCGACCTTGTCCGTCCCGTTCGTGACCTCCACGGTGACTGGCGTGCACTGCGTGAAGGGGTCCGTGTGGGACAGCGTCAGCTTTGCGTCCCCGTTCGACCATCCGGGGCTGAGCGTGACGAGCGGGTCGATTGTGTATTTGACGGAGGTCTGGTTCATCGGCTCGCTGAAGTCCACCACGATGTTCGCGGTCAGTGACACGTTGGCGTCATCCAGAGCGGGGTTCGTGGCGGTTATGACCGGATACGTGCTGATCGTCGAGAACATCCAAGGGTTCGGCACCGGACCGGCGACCAGGTCGTTCCCGTCCATGTCCTTCCCGAATACCTGGATCTCGTACAACGTCTTCTCCTGGAAGGGCTGGGTGTGCGTGAGGCTGAGGAACGTGTTGCCCACGCTCCAGTTCGGCACGAGCGTGACGCTGGGCCCCCGCAGGAACTGCCACGTCACCGTCGAGGGGTTCATCATCTCTGTGAATGTGATGTTGATCGGCCACAGCAGGGGCACGTTCCTGGCCGTGTGGGCGGGGTTCGTGACCACGATCTGCGGTGGCGTTGGCGGACAGTAGTAGTCGATCGAGAGATCCTCCATGCTGGGCGTCGCGTGCGTGTCGAACGAGCCGAAGTCGCCCCAGAATCGCAGGTAGCGGTGGTTGTCGTGGCCCGACCAGATCGCCGACGGGGGCATCGTGTAGTAGGCGCTCGTGGAACCACCGGGCCCTACGTAGCTCCAGGGCCCTGTGCCGGCGTCGCTGGTCGCGAGCATGAAGCGGAGGAAGGTGTTCGCAGGCTGTGAACTCTTGTTCCAGAAGAGCGTCCGCCAGTCGACGTTGCCGCACGTGCTGTCGAACACCGCGGACTCGTACCTTCCTGCCGAGCTGTAGGATGCCTCCAGGCTCCACGTGTCTCCGAGCTGGTTGAAGCCGGGGTCGCGCCCGCCGAACATGATCGCGACGTCCGAGTTCGTGTCATAGGTGAAAGCCATGTGCTGGCGGACCGGCGGATACGTGCTGACGGTGACCATCTGCCAGCTACGCGCGTTCGTGTAGCGCCACGTGTCCTGCAGCATGCCGCCGGCGTCCCTGCCGCCGAACAGGAGGACCGACGTGCTGGCGGGACGGTAGGTCATGGAGTGGGCTTGGCGCGCGGACGGTCCTGCGGTGATTATCTGAGACCAAGTGTTCCCCGCGTAGTCGTACTCCCAGGTGTCGCCGAGCAGCGTCCCGGGGGGCACGGAATCGTCGAACCCTCCGAACAGCACAGTCTTTTGCAGCTGCGCGTGGTAGGACACGGAGTGGCCTGTCCGCGAGACCGGGCCTCCTGTCGTCTTGAGCGTCCATGTGTTCGCCGAAGCGTCGTACGCCCACGTCTGGAAGAGGTTGCTCGTGTAGTTCCGGCCCACCATTATGTGCATCTTCGCCCCCGCGTCGTACGTCATCGCGCTGGCCGACATCAGCGGGCCAGCGGGGTCGGTCTCGGTCCACGTCCGGGATACGACATTGTATTCCCAGGTATCTCCCAGGTACGTGTCAGGGGCGGAGCCGTTGAGGCCGCCGAACAGCACGACAACCTTCTGCACCGGATCATATGACATCCTGCCATATTCCCTGCCGATCGGGTAGGGGCTCGGCGAGTACATCGTCCACGTGTTTGTCGGGTAGTCGAACTCCCACGTGTCGGCCAGCTCGTTGAGGTACATGCCGTTGTACCCGCCGAACAGCACCGTCCTGTTGCCGTAGGATGAGAACGCTGCTGCGGGACCCTCTCGCGCCACCGGCGACGCGGAGGGGCTCAGGTCCTTCCAGTCGGTGATGCCCTTGAGAAGCTCGACCTTCGCGGCCGCACCGGTCCCGACGACCTCCGTAGTGGTGAAGACGGCGCCGGGGTCGTTGAAGTCGTTGTCGGTCGTCCACGTCTTCAAGGTAGCCGCCGCGTTCGGGGCTGTGAAAACGAGTATCGAGAAAAGAGAGATCGTCAAGACAAACGTCACGCCTACTGCTTCTAGCACTCCGCGCATGTGCCCACTCCTCCCGTGTAGTCTACTCGAGTCTTCCGATGAAGACTCCCGGACTACGATTGAAAGTTGCGGCTAAATAGTTTCTGGTGCAGTCGTCTCATCGGAAGGTGTAGGTCGCGGAGAAGGCTGGCGTGTCGGCGGAGGAGGTTAGGAAGGATCTGGAGGAGTGCAACGGGGAGCCGGCAGAGGCGATCATCAAACTGATGAACAGGTAATTGACCAGCCCGCTTCTGATCCTCATAGAACTTTCTGCTGGATTCGCGCGAAAGGCTTATTGGGAAGTTCTACGCTCTGTGTAAAGAATGTATACTGTACGGTCAACAAAAACAGCACAAGGCGGACTCTTGACTCCGGCCGAACAGGAGGTCTACCTGTCCCTCCTGCCTGACCACGTGACCACCCTTGGAGACGTGACCCGGATACTCCGCAACTATTCGACTGCGCGTTCCATCCTCTGGCGGCTGCAGAAGAAGGGCTTTGTGCGGAGGGTACGCGGAGGTCTCTATGTCTTGGCTCCGCCGGAGCTCCGAGGGAAAGATGTCGTGGCAGACCCCTACATCCTGGCGGCCCGCGCCGCGCACGGACGCTATTTCCTCTCCTATCACTCAGCCCTCGAGATCCATGGAGTCGCTCACTCCCGCATCTCGGCCACATTCGCTTCCGTGAGTCGCCGGCGAGGTCCCTTTGAATATCAAGGGATGGCCTACAACTTCGTCCTCGAGCGCCGCTTCTTCGGCTTGAAGGATGTTCTTCACGCCGGGGTCTCCATCAAGGTGAGCGACCTGGAGCGCACGGTGGTGGAATGCATCCGCCGCCTTGATCTGGCGGGGGGCCTGGAAGAGGTGCTCAAGAGCTATCAGGGCCTACCCTACCTCAACCGGCGCAGGGTCCTTTCGCACCTCGGTCGGTTCGGCGTGAAATCGCTCTACCATCGGCTCGGTTTCGTCTTGTCGATGGTCGGAGAAGGCGGACGAGTGCCCGAGGGACTGCTGGCGGCCCTGAAGGCCAAGTTGTCGCGGCGGACCTACTACCTTGTCCCGGGGACACAGGGCGGTCGCTACAACTCAGAGTGGCGACTGGTCGTGCCAAGGAACGTGGAGGCGCTGCTGCGTGGCGTATAGGGGGCCGGGAAAACGTCAACCCCGATCGAGGACATCAAGCTCGTCGCTGAGAAGGCGGGCGTGTCTGAGGAAGAGGCGAGAGAGGCTCTCGAAGAATGCAACGGGGAGCCGGCAGAGGCGATGATCAAGCTGATGAGCAGATGAGCCGACCGGTCCCCTCTCCACCGTTCCTAGGGTTGACAGCCCTCCGGACGATTCCCGGCAGCACTCATATTTAAATAGAGACAGTCCGATGGTAACCCGCTAGGCTTGACCGGGGGGTTGGGCGTCCCCTTATACACCGAAACCGTCCTCAGCGGGGGTGACAGCCGGGAGCGGCGCTCCCAGTCCTGCCGCGGTCCAAGAGCCGACGTTGAGGTTCTGTCCCGCGGGGCTGGAAGTGACTGGAGACCTGCCGGAGGGCAGGAACCCAGTCTCGATCGCGGGGATCGGGTCAGGCACGGAAGTGAGCAGCCTTACCGCGGATTACCGGCGCTCGCGGGGAAGCGGGACCGAGAAAGCCTTTGGGTAGCCTCGGGAGGAGCTGAGCGTCCATCCCGGCGGCCTAGTACCTCTTCTATCTCTTCCAGGCTGACCTGCCTCGTCGCCTGGACCTTTCGAAATGACCTTTAGTGGCGAGCATCGTGAGATCAGTGAGTCCCACGAGTTCATGCGGTGCGGGATATTCGGAAATCAGGCGAGATAGCTTCCGCTGATTCGCGAACGATCAACGGCAGGAACAGCCGCCACAGGGTCGCGACTGTGCGAGTCGTCCCTCGCCCCGAAGATGACGCTCTCAGGCGGAAGGAGAGAGCTTGTCTCCAACCGCCATCCGATGCGCCACGCGCATCAGCGCGGGAAATCGTCGAGGAACACTCGAGTAAGCGTCAAGCTGAGATGCCCCCTATCCACAACGCAACGGACTCCACGGGATTCCTTGCTTGTCAAGATGAGTGTCGACCAACGAGGCATATCGCAAACCGGATTCGAAAGTGTCCGCGGTCCCGATCGTGACATCGGATCGGGAAGATGACCTTGGGCAGGTTCCGAGGACTGACGCCAAGGGTGCCCGCCTCAGAAAGAGGAATTGCCGCTGTTGATTCGCGCCACTCGAGGTGCTTTGCAGCCGACTACAGCGCGACGTCGATTCGGGTTTGGCATCGCAAAGAAGTCAGGGGACGGAATCGGTGGATACCGCCCACATTCGATGAAGTCGGGCCCCCGCGTTACTCCTTGTCGATTACGAGATAGTTTTCGAGATGACAACGCTTAAGTAGGGACTGGGTCATTAAGGGTTTAGGGAGGAACGGCCTGAGAAAATGATAACTACTGTCACTACCGCAGCACTTGCTGGTCTTGCGACGCCAGCAGTGGCCGTCAGTCTTGGCGCGGTGGCGGTAATCAGCCTCATCATTTTCCTCATCCTGAAGGAGCTGAGTTCAGCCGAGCTGGAAAGTGGCAAGTCGTCTCCAAGGTTGAAGTCGTTCGCATCTAGCCTGAACGTCGCGATTCTTCCCCTGCTTCTGGTCTTCGCCGTCATCGTTGTGGTGAAGATCGCAGAAATACTTTAGAAGTAGCGGGGGAGCACGAGGTACAACATTACGTTGACGAGCGTATGCGCCGCAATCACGCCTGTGAGCGTCCCGGTCTTCTTGACTATCGCCCCGAACAACACCGCCACGATGAAGACAAACGCCAAGTCCGCCCAGGAAAGGAAGGATGTGTGGAGAGCAGTGAATACGACCGCCACGTACAGGATGCCGGCGTCGCCAGCCAGGTCGATGGCGCATCGCTGGAGTATGCCTCGGAAGATGAGCTCCTCTGCGACACCCGTGGCTCCGACGAGCGCGAACAGCGCGATGGCGACATTGCCCACACTGTAGTCATTGAGCCAGGCCGAGGGTCGCAGGATGCCGAACTCGACGACGCCGAGAGGCACACCCGCAAGGGCGACTAGTATCTGCCATGGCAGTCTTCTGGTCGGGCCCAGGGCGAGGCCCACATCTCTCGGCCGGAGCCTCAGCGCTGAGACGGTCGCGATGCATGCGACGATGAGAGGAATGCTGATGATGCACATCCATTCGAGCGTGGTGAAATGCCAAAGGGGGAGAGACAGACTGAGGACCCGCAGCAACGGGGCGAGCGACAAGGCGGTGAGAAGACGGGAAAGACGCGCGTCGCTTCGCGAAATCAGGGATGCATGAATCATCAAGAGGAAGAGAATGAGTGTATGCACGGCCAGGCCGGCTGCGAAATCCTGGAATGCCGTCAGCAGTTCTCCTGATATGAGGGCTGCAAGGTAGACAATGAGGATTGCCTTGGTCTCGATCGGAATGCCTGTCGGCGAGGAAATCGGTCTCTGCCTCGGTCCCTCGCTGTTTGTTTTCATGCCCTATGTTCCTCAGTGGCTGCAGTTGTCCGGCGTTCTCCCCTCTTTGCGACCCATATGATTTCGAGTCGCCTCGTCAAGTGGGCCAAGATTCATAAGATGACTGGTCAATATCATGCGCACAATGAGGATTGCGTTCCGCGAGAAGCCATATGACCTTCTCGCAGTCGTTGTGCTGGGTCTGGCTCTCATCCCGTTTGTGGCGATCGAGGCCACAGGGCCGGTCCGGATCGTCCTCGGTCTCTTTTTCGTGCTGTTTCTCCCCGGCTATGCGCTGATTGCCACCCTATTCCCAGGGAGCAAGGACATCGACTGGATCGAGCGAGTCGCACTGAGCCTCGGGTTGAGCATCGCGGTCGTGCCTCTTCTCGGCCTGGTCCTCAACTACACTCCTTGGGGCATCCGTCTTGAGTCGATCATCACCACGGTGCTCATGTTCACCGTGGGCATGTGTGCGGTCGCTTACTACAGGCGGATGAGGCTGCCCGTGGAGGAGCGACTCTCGTTTGCCGTCAACATCCAACCCATCGCATGGAAAGAGTATGCCCCGCTGGACAAGGCGTTGACCATTGTCCTTGTTGCCTCTGTCATCCTGACCGCAGGCGTGTTCGCGTACGTCATGATCGTTCCGCATGAGGGGGAGAAGTTCACCGAGTTCTATATCCTGGATAAGAACGGGACGGCAGCCGACTACCCGACACGTCTGAATGTGAGCGAACAGGGCACGGTCATCGTCGGTGTGAATAACCACGAGTCCTCGACTATGAACTATACCGTGAGGATTGTCTTGGTCACGGTTCAGTTTGTGTACAACGTCAGCACGGGTCGAAACGACACGATCGAGATTGCTAATCTCACTCTGGATTCGCGGAGCGCTTTCGTTGGAGATGGCCTAGATTGGAAATGGTTCTTCAATTTCACAGTATCTCAGCTAGGAGACTACAAACTGCGCTTCCTGCTCTATACAAATGATCAACAGTCGACGCCCTACAGGTCTCTGCATCTGTGGATCAAAGTGACCTAGTGCTTGCGTCGAAGCTCACGGCAGTGGGAACATTTGTTTCCACATCCTCAGGTCGAAGTGCGTGGGCTCCTGGCGCTCGTGGTATTGGCCGAAGTGCGTCCACTTGATGGTGGAGTAGACATAGACGAAGTTCGAGGCCTTGAAGTCTGTGTAGTTGTAAATCTTCACATTCAACTTCATTATTTGCGTGCTCTTTGCATGGATGGTCAGGTTATATACAGCATCCTCTCCGAATTTCTTGGAACCAGGGCTGCTCGGGGGTGCGCTATAGACTTTTACGTTGAACTCCAGAACCACAATGTCACCTTGTGATTTGCTCACGATTTTGACACTCGTCTGGAATATAGCGAAACTCTTCGGGTTGCAGTTGACTTTGTCAATCCGCAAATAGACGTCAAAATTGGGGTCGTTCTTGACCTTCTTGTAATCGCCGGCCAGGGCATAGACACAAATGCTCGATCCCAGAATAAGCAAGGTCGACAAAGCGACCGCACCAATGGTAATCCTCCGCATTGACAGCTTCGACAATCCCCTACCCCCTTTCCCAGAATCGGCATTCCTCATGTTCTCAGGCAACCTCATATCGTCACCGCGTTATTTAACTGTTTCCGAAGCTGGCTGGGTAAAAGACCCCCCGCCAAGCCTTTATTGCCCATTCTCCCCGCGTCTGGCCGATACTCACTGGCCGGATGAGCCATGCTATCATCCCTTCTTGCTCCCAGCCTTAATCTCCTTCTTAGACCGGCGGCGGATGAGCACGATAGCCACGGTCACCACGAGCACTATTGAGATAATGAGAAGGATCGAGATGAATAACAGGTTCGCTTCTCCAGTTTTTGGCGGCACGGACAGCGGCTCGAGGACGATCACGCCGACGTCTGTACTGAAGCCGGCATCAACGACCGCCGTCACTTCTCTGGTAGCATATCCGTCGAGCGATACATTTAGAACGTAGCCTCCCGCCTCAACGCTCACGAACGCGAAGGCTCCCCAGTCATCCGTCGTAGTCCTCCCGATTTCGCTTCCATTCAGGAGAAGTCGGACCGTGGCGTTCTGAAGCGCGTTCATCGATTCGTCGTCCACCCAACCATGGATGAGGCCCGGAGCCGGGATCACGCCAGAGGCCTCGACTGATAAGGCTGACGCGCGCGCCTCAGTATCGACTGCTCTAACCACATAGAAGTAGGTCGTCCCCCGGTTGACTGATGAATCGATGAATGTCGTGTCAGTGAGGAAGCCGCTGTGTATCTTCTGATAGGACTGACCTGAGACTGTGCTCTTGAATAGTTCGTAGCCCGAAAGACCCGAGAGCGCTGAGCCGTCCTCCCGCTCCACAGGGGCCAACCATGAAATCTGCATCGAGTCGGTGCCGATGACGGTCACCGTCAAACCTGTCGGTCTCATAGGCGGTTTGACCGGCTGAGGTGGGGGATTGATAGTGACTTGCATCGTGTCGCTCGCAGAGTTGCCGGTCCTGTCTCTGACGATAAGCGTCACGGTAATGATGCCCGTGTTCGCGAAAAGGTAGGTGCTGACCGCGTCGTACAGCCTCTTCTGATCCGGGCCGTCCATGAACCTCCAGGTGAAATTCGCGATGACGTCGTTGTCCGTCGATTGAGACCCATCGAACGTCGTCGAATTCCCCAGTGTGATGGCGACATCCTGGCCCGCCTCCGCGATCGGGTTCGTTGTGTCGCGCACATCAAACACTCCTGCGGAAGTTGCGAGGTTGCCGGACTGGTCCGCTGCCATTATGGTGTAGGAATGCGTGCCCAAGTCGGAATACGCTCGGCGGAACCAGTATCTGCTGAGCGTCGTGTCATATGACATCGTGAAGTTACCTTCCAGCTGACCTCCAGGCTTCTTGACCTCGACCTTGACGTACTGCAGGACATGGTTGTCAGTTACTGATGCGCTGATATTCACCTCGAGATTCAATTCCTGAGGCGAAGGAGAAACAGAGACTGAGGAGATGACAGGTTTCGTGGAGTCTCTGATTGTGAATTGACCGCAGGCCTTGGCGCCATTGCCACTGGTGTCTTCGGCCCAGATGCAGTAGGTGTAGACGCCTAAGTAGTCATAGGTGCCATTCCTGTAATAGGTCGAGGCGCCGAACTCCATCGTCGTGTTGCCTAGATCGGCCCCTGTAGGCGACTTGACCGCCGCCTTGACCGAGGATAGAGCTACGTCGTCAGTGACGCTGGCGGTGATTCGGACGGTCCCGTGGATCTCCTGAGGGCTGGGTGCGGCGCTGTTGGAGTTGATGGTGGGCGGCGTGACATCGACGACCGTCGATGAGATGAGGAACGAACCTGGCATCACGGCGGTGAGCCCGGCAGCATCCTCTGCCGTCAGATTGAACGCGTAGGTGCCTTCGGTGGAGTAACTTCGTGCGAAGTAGTATCGCGAGGCCGTCTGACTGAACAACAACTCCTGATCGACAATGAGGGTCCCGAATGGGTCGTTGATCTCTATCTTCGTCCAGTTCAGCATGAAGTTCTCGGTGATGACCGCGGATATGTTGACGATGCCGCCAACCCTCTGGTTCTGTGGGACGACTGTGAGGTCAGAAATGGAGGGCGCGATGGTGTCCTGGCAGACTACGTCACCTGCCGCCGTATTCCAGTTCCCGTTGGAGTCCCGCGCCGAAAGAATGAATGGGAACGTGCCGAGTAGGCTGCAAGCACGGGTCAGGAAGTGGCGCCCGCTAACGGCGTCAAATGCCATGGTGAAGTTGCCCACGCCGGTTATATCGAGCCAGACTTCTTGGAGCTGGTAGTTGTCTAGGACCACCGCGGAGACGTTTACGCTTCCGGGGACCTGAAGGGGCTTCGGATCGACCCTGAGATCAGATATCGATGGCGGGGTCGTGTCTCTTAGCGTGAATGCCCCGGAATCATGTGCCCAGTTCCCTGATGAGTCTGACGCCCAGATTGTGAACGAGAGGTCCGCAACTGAGTTGTAGGTCCTTTCGTCGTAGTATCGGCTAAGGGCGGGATCGAACGACATAGTGAAATTCCCGATCCCAGCTATGTTCACAAACACAGCCTGCACAATGAAATTGTCCGAGACCACGGCGGAGACGTTCACCTTGCCGGGGACCTCCTGCGGGGTTGGATCGGCTCTCGTGTTCGAAATGACGGGGCGAATGCTGTCTCTGATCGTGAACCCTCCATTTGCAGATGCCCAGTTCCCGGAGGAGTCCGAAGCCCAGATTTTGAACGTAAGCATGGCCGGCGCGGTGTAGGTTCTTTCATGGTAACAGCGGCCGCTCGCTCCGTCATATGACATGGTGAAGTTGCCGATTCCCGCAATGTTGACCCATTTTCCTTGGAGCTGGTAGTTGTCTGAGATGACAGCCGAGATGTTGACCTTCCCGAAGACTTCTTGGGGATTCGGCGAGGCGGTGACGCTGGAAATCACCGGCTTGATTCTATCGACAATCGAGAAACTGTTGGAGTACTTCGCCCAGTTGTTCGAGAGATCTACAGCCCAGATTGTGTATGCGTATGTCCCGGTCGCCGAGTAGGTTCTCCTCAGGTAGTACCGTGTGCTGCCCGGGTCATAGGACATAGATGAGTTGCCCACGCCTGCGACATTCACCCATGCACCCAGCACCTGATTGTTGTCTGTGATGATCGCAGATACGTTGACGGCCGACCCAATGTCCTGTGGATTTGGCAGGGCCGTTACAGAGGATATAGAAGGAGGAGAGAAATCGGGCGGGATGTATCGCTCGAAGCTGTTGCGCGAGTATGAGGCGGTCACGTGACTGCTCATATTCAGGAGATTGCCGAATGGATCGAATAGGGACATCGTCGCCACATAGGGGCCGGAGTATGTCGAGTTGTAGACCTGCTTGCCGTCAAACCACAATGAGACCTTCCTTGGGCCAGACAAAAGTGATGTTGTGTTGGACGTCTGATTTATCAATGAGGTCTGCCCGCCATTCCAGAGAGAAGCCGGAAGGTGGTAACTGAATGAGAGTTTCACCGACAGCGAGGCGTTGACGACAAGGTAATCGTAGAGGCCATTCTTCGGAATGCTGGTGTCGAGTCCAAAATCGCTATGCGGTAAAGAGAACTGTGCTGGAAGGGTGTCGAAGCTGGCCGCATTGTAGTTGGTGGCGGTGAGGTGGGAACCGGTGCTGGTTGTAGTTCCGCTTTCGTCCTTGACGTATAGGTACGCGATGTATTTCCCATTGATGCCAGAGTCCCTGATCGTATATCCCAGGAAGTGCAGCCATACACTTTTCATGCCTGTCGTCAGGGACGTTTGATTCTTCGTGAATGCGATGAAATTGATGCCGCTGCTGTCCCATAGTTCCCCTTCTATAGTGTAGACGCCAGACTTGGCCACGTTCAGATTCACGATCACGATGAGGTAGTCGAACAGGCCGTTGGCATCGAGGTCTTGGCCGAAATCCGAATGAGGCGGGGCCAGAGCGGCCGGAGAGACTTCGAAATCGGTGCGGGCGTAGGCTTTTGTGGTGTACATTCCTGAGGAAATCAGGTTGTCACCGGCATCATACAACCATAGATCCACCTTGTACGGGCCGTTGAATCCGGAGGCGTAGATGACGAAGCCGGTGAAGTTGATTCTAATCGTGCGGATTCCCTGTTGATAGGTGCCAGTCACCGTCTTGCTTTCTATAAGCTGCGTCTTTCCGGAGTCATAGAGATCGCCATTCAGCTTCAGGTAACACGATACGTTCACCTGCACTCTGACGTCTACGGCCAGATAGTTGAACTTGCCATTCGCGTCAGTGTCCACTCCCAGGTCATTATGCGGTGGGTACAGGTTGCCCTTGGGAATTTGGAATTGGCTCGCGAGATAGGACTTCGTCCAATGGGTGTCGGTGTCGAGCACGTTCCAATTGTTGTCGTATAGAGTGAGGTCGACCCTGTATGGTCCGTCCTTTCCTGGGACGGCGATATCCTGACCGTTGAAGTTGAGCTTGACAATCTGGTTGCCGGCAGTGAGGTCTACAGTGGGAGCATCATATGACAGCTGCAAATTCGGGGGCCAGACGAGAAGCCCTTCGACTACGAAGCGACCTCCCACAGTGATAGAAACCGAGACATTGACCACGAGGTAGTTGAAGAGGGAGTCCGGTGGAACGTCGGTATCAAGGCCATAGTCACTGTGCGGAGGGGTGAAAGTCCCAGTCCCCGCCACGACGGTACCGATGAAAAAAGCGCTGAGGACTATAGCGACCGCTAGAACACATGTGAATGTCCGTGACACAGTTCTGCATTCCCTGCAGAGCTGTCCACCGCTCTCAGGCATATCTGCGGTGCTCCTCCCCAGATTAGGGGTATATCGAGGGGCTTCTCTGGATAAATAGCTTCCGCTGGCTGATGATATGCAAGATGCGCGCGCGTTTGAGTCCGATATAGAGATTCTCCAAGCGCGGGATATCCACGGCAAATCCGTGTGCTCAGTTCTCTGTTGTTGCACGATCTCGCAAGTTCGCGCGAGCAGAGACGCCAGAGATCGAGCGGGCACTCATCAAATGCAGGAAAGATAAGATGGCGTAGGAAGGTAGTACGGAGGAACTGTAGGAGACGAACAGCACAATCCCCGTGTTCAGATGATAGTCGGCTCGGATAGAACTAGAGAATATCAATGCCGCAAGACTTACCAGCAGAAGCACGCATCCAACGAATAGCGGACCCAGCGTGATGAGCCATACCGAGCGAGTTGGATTTCCCCGAGGCGGGTCCGATCCATGCCCCTTCAGCTTGGCGCCGCCAACTGTGGAGATATCCATACGCCTCTCCATCAGGTCTCGCGAAATCATCAACGCCGAAGCCATCAGAGCCCCGACGAGGAATGACATGTCAAGCACCAGGACGCCATGCGTCCAGGCAGTCACATCACTTGTGAACCAATCATTTAGGATGCTCTTGGCTGTCAGGAAAGCGCCGATTGCGATTGCCACGAATTGAACTAAGAACAAAACAGAGGCCACAAGGAACCATCTCTTCCGCCAACCCGACCTTGCAGCTGGGCGCTCTTCCACTGAATCATATGAGTCCCCGGAAGGAATTGCGCTTCTGCCAATCGCCCTGACTTTGATGAAATATGTCGCGGACAATGCCAGGGCGAAGGGGGCGCTGATCAGGATGAACGCCCAAAGAGAGGAACCGAGGCGAGGATGATAGAATGACAGCCATCTTGATGCCAGGACCCCCCATAAGGAGATATGGAGCAAGATGGCAAGCAGAAATGCCAACGAGGCCACCGAGGTGAGCTTCAAACGAGCATGCCGGATTCTCGGCAGGAATGGGGACACCAGGATTGCGGCGAGAAGTGGAGAGAAAATCGTGGAGATCGTGGCGTATCCCCATCTATAGACATTCTCATCTCCTTCAGATCCGGATCCGACAATCCCTAAGACGCCTGCAATTGCGGCTGCAGCGAAGATCGATATCCACGAAGCGATTTCAACGTAGGTAATGCGTGAAAACGGTCGAGCGGTAGAACTGAGCCGTCTCATCCTACCGCGGCGATGACTTGAAGATCTCACAAGAATCCCTTATCGAGTTCGCAGAATGACTGCCCCGCCAACGGGCGACACGACGGAATAGATGACGTCGTTGTCCTCCTGAAGCCGAACCATTCTCTCCGAGTCAATAGCGAGATTCGGGAGGGGATACATCTGGGCGCCTTGCGTGGTCCACCCGTCGAGGATAAGGACAAAGTCACATGTGTTGATAGGCTTGTCGTGGGCAATCAATTCAGGAAAGAATTTATTGACATCCAGATAGAAGTAGGATCGCAGGACATCGCCGATCCGTTGATCCGAACCCACATAAGAAGGCCCAAGGGAATTCAAATGGACCATCGCTCTGAACTCATACTCAGCTGTGGAATTCTCCACGCCGAAGACCCTCTCAGAACCGTAGCCTAGGGGAAGAGACAGCAGAAGGAGGGCTATGAATCCCGATACAATTGCCGCCTTCACGCCGCGATTCCTGATGAGGGATATGATGAACGCTACCCCCAACCCCGCACATAGGGCAATGCCGAACGCCAAGTAGGGATACGATCGGTACATGATGAGGAAAGACAACGGATCCAATCCACGCAGGAAAGCGAAGACCATGACGCTGAACGGGGCGATTATGAGCGCCATCACGAACGGCCGATGCTGGTTGCGGAAGTGCCTGAACAGGTTGAATCCTACCAGACAGATCATGACGAGCAACACGTAAGGCACGAGCGTCTCTAGCAAAGCGGCCGAGGTTTTTTCCGTACCAGCGAAAATGTTGCTTTGATAGTTCACCAAGAGTAAGACGACGGCACCAACAGGATATACCAGCTTGTTGTCAAATATCAGACGCCATCGTTTTGCCTTCCTCGTCTCGAACCGCGTTCCTGATCTTGATGGCAGAACGAGAGATCGATAGATCAAGGCGAAGACGAAGAAGACCGAGAGAAACAGCAGGATCTGCCTGGGGTCGTCCACCTCGCGAAGGTAGAGAAGATTGACAAGATCATAATGCAGCATTCCAGGGATGAACAGTGCTGGGCCCAGGATGATTTCACGCGCGAAGATTCGCGATGTCAGACTCCCTTGCTTCCACCATTTCAAGAGGTCGTTGAAAAGGATCAGGGACACCATCATGAAAACGATGAGGGCCGATAGGTGATGTACCAATGGCAAGACGACGAGCAAGAATGCGGCGAGCAGCCTCTTGTATTTATTCGCGCGTTCCCAGTAAAGGTACAGAATAAGCGGTATCAAGGCGAAGGCCATTGAGGCCTTGACGACAGTCGCCGTGAAGAACACGAACATGCCCTCGAGGGCCAGAAAAAGCGCCGCGGCGGAGGCAGCTGCATCGTTTTTCGTGATTCTACGCATGATAGCAAAGGTCGCGAGGAATGCCGGCAATGACAAAATAGGCATCATGAGTTGTGCGAGGACGAGAGGTTCCACGCCGACGACATCCGAGAGTGCAGTCAGCAGGACGGAGAATAAGGGGACATTGTAGTTTGGCAGGTTTGGGTCATCCGCAACAGGAGTCAGAAAGCCTGAGGCCTGGGTTCGCTCCGCAATGCTCACGATCGAGAAGCCATCGATGTTGTATGGCAGAGAAGAGTTGGCTAAAGGGATCAGGCGGATGCCGATGGCGACGAAACAGACGATGGCGGCGAGTATGAATGCCCGTCTCAAATCGGAAGCGCCTCCTCGAAAATTTCCTCCTCCCTAGGTTCAACAGCACCGATCAAATCCCTCGGAGGTCTCCGCAGGCTGAAGCGGACGCACATGACAGTGGACGCGAGGGTGGTTATGAGAACAATGGCGTATGTAATCATTGCCAGAGATATGTCGAGGCGGGGCATGACTGAATGTGAGAACAAGTAGAACACGCCATAGCTGCCGACGGCCCAGGCGACCGCATAGCCCGCGACGATCCCAATAAACATCGATAACGAGCCCAGGACGAAGAACTCCTTCAGCAGGTAACCTGTAATCACAATCGGAGATGCGCCGGTCACTCTCATGATGCCGATCGGTCGACTTGCTTCCTTCGTAGCCCTCCATACAACCGCGTAGATCCCCAGAACCGCCAGCATGGTGATGAGCGCCTGGAATGCCAGGACAACCACCCTTACTCCGTTGGCGCCTTGCTGGGCGAAGCTCTGGACGTAACTCCTCCCCAGCTCCCGCCAGATCTCCGGGTACAGGAACACCAAGCCTGAGAGTCTGCTATCCCCGCCCGTTTGCGTGTTCAGGTAGATCGTGCCGGACTCGCTCGCCACAGCGAACGCCGATCCTGTTGCGCGCAGGAATCCGATCATCCCGTCTGGGTCTGTGGTCCTCAGGCGTACCGCTGTGAACTTCCCTGAAGCAGCACCTCCAAGTTTCCAAGAGAGACCGAATGGAATGAGGACTTCATCTCTCGATGGACCATCGGACCGGAAGATGCCGGTTATCCTGACGGACTCAATTCCAGGGGTTTTCGAGCCAACAAGTATGCCGGGGCTATCGACACCTAGGCCTCGTCTGCTTGCGAAACCCTCGCCTGCGAGTACGAACGAATCCCCAGTTCCCCCGCCTTCAACGATCGAAGCGTCCTCTATCGCAAGGAAATCCGGGAGCTGGACCCCTCGGGCAATGACGGGCACGCCGTCCCATGAAGAGAGCACGTACACCTCGGGACTTGCAGCGGTCGCCCAGCTTTGATTCGCTAGCGAGGCGACGAAGCTGCTGTTGAGCGTGGCGGTGGAGGAGGCGGGTGTGATGGAATACACGTCTCGTCCGTAGAAGATCTGTTCGGGATAGTCTTCAAGTCCGAAAAGCATCGGGTAGGATGCCGCCAGTACGGCGGCGCACAATGTCAGCCCGACAAGTGCCCGACGTTTCACGAGCGTGAAGGCACCCCCTTGGCAATCGTCCTTTTTGCTGCGCTCCATGCCGGCACGAATCCTCCGATCGCACCCGCGATAAGAGCAACAACGGCCGGAATCGCAAGCCCCGCAATAGATGGTGCCGGGAGGACAAACGTCGCCATTCCTCCAAGAGGAGCGATCGAGACAACAGCGTTCGTGACTATGCTCCCCAATGACAGGCCCAGGATGGTCCCGATGGCGGCCACATACAGCGATTGCAGGAGAACGAGACCGAGAAGGAATCGCAATGATGCTCCAATCTGTCGCAGCGTGCGCATCTCAGCTGATCGGTAGCGGACTTCCAAGGCCGATAGCGTGAAGGTCAGGACAACGATGATCGAACCTACGGCAATGGCAAGACCCCACAAGACTGGTTGCAGGCTATTCACACCTTGCCTGAAGAAATCCACCGAGGCAGCAGTCGGCAATACTCTCAGGCCCGCATCGCGAAGCTTCGGCAGGTCGGCTGAGTCTTCGTTGACCAATAAGAAGGACGCATCTTCTTCCAGGGAAGGATCGAGAAGCTTCAGTGTCTCTTCCGTGGCGAGAGCCCATTCATCAGGCAGAAGAGTCGACGGATGGACTCGCTCGTACTTCAAGGCAAGACTCGTGTGGATCGAAGTGACGTTCAGGAATGAGCCCTGAGGAAGAGTGACATTTTTCTCCTGAGCAGAAGCAAGAAGTGCTCCCCCAACCCAGATTTCGCCGTCTCCCAGTCCCGCCAGGCTCGCTTCCAGGAATGTCGCGTTGCTGACGGAAACGACTATCGTGTCCTGCAAGGGGATTCCGCCGTAAGATATGGAGACCTTCACGGTGCGCAAAGCGGAATAGGAATCACCCAGATCGTCAAGGAGCGCTTGGTCTATCCGACTGTCTTCGAGGGGGACAGTGGAGTAGACCAGCATTGGCCCCTCGTCCAGCCTGTCCGCAACCCTTGCAGTCGAGCTCTGGAGCCCGTCGAGGAGGGAAATGCTCCCCGAGAGGACCATCACGCAGAGGGCGATGCCGAGGGCCGTGGCCAAGGTCTTCTTTGACGTGCGCGTAGCCAGCCTTATGAGCATGTTTCTTCTTATACTCCCGAAATGCTTTTGGCGACATCAAGAGATACTGTATCGTGAAGCTTAGACGTTACGGGGGCGCAAGACATACCGCTGCTTGAGCTGTCTGAAGTGTGGAAAAGCTACGATGGAAGGAGTGACGTCTTGCGTGGTGTGAGCCTTGCCGTGGAGGCAGGCGATACGGTATTGATAACCGGAAGGAATGGCGGTGGGAAGACTACATTGCTGAACATCGCAGGCTGCCTGGACACCGCATCAAAAGGCACGGTCTCGATCAAAGGGCGACAAGTGACCGGTTTGAAGGAGAAGGGCTTGTCCGCTCTCCGGTTGCGGACCATAGGCTTCGTCTTCCAGGACCATAATCTCATAGAGGATCTCACTGTTGGGCAGAATGTGATGCTCCCGTTGAGGCTCGCGAAGGCGGCCCGACGGGAGGAAAGGACGACGCACATCCTCGAGTCGTTTGGGATCGCCGAGTTCGCCTCTCGTCGACCCATGGAATTGAGCACGGGCCAACGGCAGCTCGTGGCAGTCGCGAGAGCTTTGGCCAACGCTCCTCAGATACTTCTCGCCGATGAGCCGGCGGCAGCTCTCGATGAGGAAAACCGTCTGCTGGTCCTCGATGCAATCAGGAAGGCGAACATGATGGGCACGGCGATCGTAATGACTTCTCACGTTCGGGACAAGGATCTCGTCCTGGAAGGCGCAAGGCGGTTTGCGCTGAGGAATGGGGAGCTCCATCCGATGTGATGGGCAGAGGTGACGTTTCCCTTCGTGCGAAGGTTTTTCACCATGGCATCCCTGCAACACCATAATCGCGGTGAGAGACTCTGTTCCTGCTTGGACATATTGGAATAACCATTGGTCTATTCTACGCTTTTGAAAAACTGGTCCTTCGCAGCGACCAATATCGCTTTGACTACCGCTTCGTGTTGGTTGGAGCGATCCTGCCTGATTTGATAGACAAGCCACTCTCTCTGATGGGCTTTGGAGGAGGAAGGACCATTGCCCATACCTTGCTGTTCGCGTGCATTGTCACCGCTGTCGTGAGCGTAGGTTTTCGGCGCGCGAGGGCATTGCCCTGGTTGGTTCTCTCGCTTGGAGTCTGGACGCATCTGCTCCTGGACATGATGTGGGAGCTGCCAGGGGTGCTTCTTTGGCCCACGCTGGGACTCGATTTCCCAGTCCGCGCAGTCGACACGGGGGGATTGCTCCACATGTTGCTCACCAACCCGTATATCTACGGTGGCGAGATTGTCGGATGCATTCTGATCTTGGGAATCGCGGCTAAGAAGAGGATGTATACCAAGGCGGCATTGCGCCGATTCCTATCACACGGGCTGTTGGGGTAGTCGGCTCGCGTGTCAGGAGACTTGGTGTAGCCGGTTTCTATCCTAGGAGACAAGGCGGGAAACCTAGGGGAGAGCGCGTCACCTGGACTCCCGCAGGATAGATCCGGTCCTCATTTCCGAGGATACGGATCCGTGGGTGAACACGCAGGCTCGTCCTAGGTCTCCCGCTTCTGATAGTGCCGACCCTGATCTAGCGAGGTAAAGGAGATTGCTGATTCTCTACGGGGACGGCTTCCTTTTTCTTCTTGCGCCAGAGCAGTGCAGCTACGACGGCAACTATCAAGACGATGGCTCCTGTGAGTAGGAGAACAACGCCAATCTGGTCCAGTGTCTGCCCACCAGGCAGGTCCACGCTGGGAGCATTCAATGCGTTCAATGCTGGCGGTCCCAGCATCGCGCCAGTCACCTGTTGCTGCAAATACATGTGCATTAGCTCTGGCTGGACGGTCTCTATCAGAGTGATCAGCTCGGATGAGTTGCCGAGCGTCGGCGTTGTTATCGACAGGGTCAAGGTTACCGACGACTGGCTGTAGGGCGCTATGTCACCGAGACTCCACTTGATTATTGTCCCCGTCACGGAGGCTGGTGCAGGCGACGAGGTTTGGAACGTGACTGTCTGCGGGAGTACTGCGGTCACAATCACGTTCTGGGCGATGTCGTCTCCGACGTTGGATACATAGATCGTGGCATGGATGGTGTTGAGGGTGCCGGGAACGAGATGGTCCTGTGTCCTGCCGTTGGCGACAATGTCGTCGACTCGAGGCTGCACAGTTACGACCGGTCCGTGCGCGTACACTGTTTGTTCGTCGCCCTGATCCGTCTTCATTTCCCCGAAGTGGTCGGTGTAAACGACCTTTGGCTTGTGTGTGAGCAGGTTTGCACCGCTAACGTCTGTTGTCACGACCGATCTGGAGATCACATAGAACGTGAAGCTCTCTGCACCGTTATCGTACCAGGGCATCGTCTGCGCATAGGAGGGCAGCTGGTAATCCACGTTGATCACATCGCCGCTCTCGGACTTCACGAACCCGATCTGTCTCAGCGAGTCGAACAACTGCCCTGCGCCTACTTTGTCGTTGGTCGCCAGCAGATACTCGAAATCCGCTTTCTCGCTCTCGTTCGCAATCCGCGCATCCGTGACATTCACGTATGTCGGCACGTCCTGCTCGACTGAGATGTCTGTCGCCTTTCCGTAGGTCATGTAGACATGCCCACTGAGGTCCTTTATCCCGACCAGCGCAGCCGGTATCTGGAAATCTGCAGGCACATTGTCTCCCTGGAGGGTGAAGTTGACTTGGTAGACTTTGCCTCTTTCCACGCACTGCTCAGCAGTCACCCAGAAGTAGTAGACGCCTTTCCACGCATCCCAGATGTCCGTCACGTTCAAGAACGGGAAATCATACCAGATGGGCGGGATGTCGAATATCGCGGGCTCGACACTGATGCAGGACTGAGCTTCTGGAACGACCCTGACGTTGGTGAGATCGTAGCCTAGGTTGTTGCTGACCTCGATTCGAACAAGGGTTTTCTCTGAAGGCTCGAGCTTCGAGTAGAGCAACGTTTTATTTATTCTGCCGCCGACGTAGGTGGTGGCGGAGATGTCGCCGAAGCCGTAGCTCTTGATGTACGGATCCTGCAGTTCCTGAGGCTCTTTCGGATCCGTGACCTTCAGCGTCTGGTATACATTGTCACCGTAGGTGCTGATCGACACAGGCGCAACCGTGTTTGTCAGCTCTATGTTGTTCTGGACTCCGAACACGGCTTGCACGTGATTATCGAGCACCTCGTATCTGCTCGGACCGGCCGATATCTGATGGTACACGAATCGCGTGCCGTCGTTGACCTTCATCGCGCCTTCCTCATGGTCAATGTTCTTCAGGTTGGCGTAGACATCTATGACTTCCTTTTCACTGGCGTTCAAGTCTTGCTTGAAGTACAGGATCGTGCTCGCATCGGTCTCCACGATGTCCGCAAGCTCCGTTTTGTCGTTGAATTCGGAGTGGTCATAGACTATGCGGTATCCGACTCCCTTCGGAATCACTTCCCTGACCAATGTCTCATTCTTTGTCATGTCAGAGTGATAGGGGTAGTTGACCGGGTCGTATGGGGGGTAGCTATTCCATGACTTGATCATGAAATGCAGTTGGGCGTCCTTATCCATCGGATACTCCAATGTCCTCTCCCCGTCAACTAGCACCTCGAACGTCTTCGTGGACACCGCGTGCTGCTCGCCTGGCGGGAAAGGCAGCATGTCGAAGAAAGTTGTCCGCAAATCTAGGGTGTGTTCCCTCTCCCAGACGTCCTTGTAGTCTACCCGTGGCATTTCCGGGGCCTCTGGCATATAGACTACTCCATACTCAAGGTACTCGTGGTACGGGACACAGTGCGAGCCCAAGGTCGTATAGACTGAGCCGCCCCCTGCATTAAGAACAACAGAGCCTGCGATAGGGTCGCTGAGGAACGAAACCGTCCGCTTGTACTCCTCTTGCACAAACAATCCGTATCGGATCATGGGTTCCTTGTAGTCGTACGCACGAATCGTTCCGATGGTCCACGTCAGCTTCTTTGCGGGCAGCTCGATGGGCGTGCCGGTGGCGTTGTAGACGTAGGTGGCGTCAGCGTCTCCGACGCTGAAGGTGACAGAAGAGTCCGCGACGCCGTCGGGCAGGGGATAGTTCGGATTGTCGTAGAAGTAGATGGTGAGGTTCGCGTACACGGGATTGTTGGTGCCGAAGTTAGTGTTGCCGAAGGCACCGGGAATGCGGGTCTGGTCGGCCACATCCACCACGGGGCTCTTCAGCGGGACAATGTCGACAATGGTTGTCTCGAGCGCATCCGTCTCCTCCTTGTTTTCCAGAGGGAGTGCCACGTCGAAATACGCACCGCTGGCCGGCAACGGGTAGATGCTGTCAAGCTCGATGTCTCTGTCCCCAAGCAGGTGTGCTGGCATTACGGCGAAGAACCAGCGTGAGTCACTCGAACGCCTGACGGGTTTGCCCGTAATCGGGTCCTGGAACCATGCTGCCCATGTTCCAGCTACTTGAGTCCACCTATTCTGAACTGTGCCATTGTACGTTTTCACTATGTATCCGTACTGGAATTCACCTTGCGGTGCGTCGAAGGTCCAATTGACCCATGTGCCGTTGGAATCTTGTGTGACTTCTGTGGGAGTTGGATAGATTGTGGTTTTGTCGACCCAGAACCCTGGTCTGACCCAGTCCAGAACAACGACACCTTCGATCGGTGCGTTCCAGAAGTTCATGAATGTGCCAGTAACCTCTATCGTTACGTTCGCCTCAAGAGCCGGTATCATATACCAAGGCACGGCGTCTGAGTAGGTCTGTCTGGCGCTGCTCCTTACATCAGCGCGCTCACTCATCGCAAACAGAATGGCATCCAACACGACCGGGAAGTGCTCTATCTTCTCAGACGGGTGCCCAGAGACAAGCACAACATTCCCATAGCCTTCTGGAACGGCCATGATGGCGGGTGTTCCCAGCTGCGTGCCATCAGTCAAGTTGCTGGAGTACTCGGCGACGACGTATCGAGCATCAGAAGCGTGAAGCAATGGGTCGTCCAACACATACATGTCGCTTGATGTCCAAGAGTACGCAAGCGGAGAATCTGGTTGGCGAACAGACAATCCACCCGAATTCTGCACAGCGGTGACACGCTTGTCCAGCACGACGGTCCCAGGCGGGACTAGCCCGGCGGCTTCTGCGATATATGTCGAATCGCCTTGCGCATAAAGCGTTCCCCCAGCTTGTACGAACTCACGAAGCTTAGTAAGCCCACTAGTCCCGAGCTCGGCGATTACTGAGTTCACATATCCCTTCGTGACCGTTGGCAGTATCAGCATGCCATAGTTGCGTACAGAACCGTCTGAAATCTGAGCCTCGCTGATTGCATCGAAATAGTCGCCGCCAAGATATGAGTTGAATATGCTTTCGAAATACGCACTCTCCCAAGTCACGGCTTGCCCTCGAGAGTCTTTCACCACGCTATGGAACAGGGCGATTCCGATGCCCTTCAATGAGTACGCTGACTGAACATCGAATGAGGTTTCCGCATAAGTATGCGTGAAATTTCCAAATGGGACTTCTCTTGACAGGAAAGTCCCAGGTGGATAAGTCACCCCGTCATATACCAACGCGGAAGCGGCCCACTCTGTCTTTGAGAATTGATAGATCCGCCAGAACATGTGCTGATATGCATTTCTCAGATTGATTTGCAGGCTGCCTGTCGGCACTATGGTGCTTCCCGCTGGGTATTGAAATGTGGTTGAGTCCCCTCTCAACAGTGGAGTCCCCATTGCTGTAGTGCCATCGCTTTCCCCAGCGCTCACATATGCAGGCGCTAGAGTCAGTATCGAGAACAGTAGCGCCGAAATCACTGCAAGCGAACACATGCGCGCTCTATTTCCCTTATTTTCTTGCGGAGACATTCCCAATCACTTCCCTTCATCGATTCTCAAAACGGGCATATGCAACTTGAGAAGATAAACCAATGCCAACAAAAGCCCTTGGCTGATATTCTCCTTTGAGACTCTCGTTTGAGACTCTAGGCTGAGAATCAAACAGCCGTTGATGACATGGCAATTTGTGCCATCTTCCACGTAAATAGAGATGCGTGAAGAACGGATTAAGACTCCCGTGGCTTGCACGCTCGACATTGCGTCCGGGTCCGCAACATCAGTGTTATTGTACACACTCAAGCGGGAAGGCGGATGCAGCTTTCTCGTTTCATCGAGGAAAGGGAACGTGAAGTAGCAGTGATTAGCAGCATCCAACTGGAGGAGCACTTCGCGACCATAGACATCTCGCAGGACGCGGGGCATGTGTGCGTCAAGCTGCAATTGGGCAAGGCGTTCCGGCGAAATGTGCGTTGTTGTCTTGGTGGGGATAGGACAGGCATCACGTAGTGCGCTCGAGGTCTTTCATCTCCCCGCTGCTGAGAGATCCAGTCTCCATTGATTCATCTTGGTTCGGTTTTTTCTTCTACCCTGAAGGCACGGTGGACGGGTCTTCCGTCCTTGCTAAACACAACGTCTTAAGTATTTGCGCATGTATACAGGGCCCATGAAAGCCCTGACTATTGCCGACGCCCCTGAAATCATCCTGGGACTCCAGGACGAGATCCGCCGTTCGGAC